>Ga0209002_10000058_pt1 | contig 60213 bp, 57 predicted proteins | sample Rifsed16ft2_FD_184010 | JGI IMG/M metagenome (GOLD analysis project Ga0209002, IMG submission 184010) | Soil microbial communities from Rifle, Colorado, USA - sediment 16ft 2 (version 2) | ecosystem: Environmental > Terrestrial > Deep subsurface > Rock core/Sediment | place: Rifle, Colorado...
ACCCAAAGCCGGTTAATTCATCATCGCGGAAAAATTGAATCGAGGGTTTGCCATTCGCTGTTGCAGGCAGGGTGATCCGTTCTAAACTGGTTTTCGTGATTTTCATATTTCCCTGTCTACAAATCCCAAAAAGATCCCAAGGTCGCGAAAGTAGACAAAAAGTAGACACTTGGGTTCAAATTTGTGCAAAAACGGGACAATTCTTTCAAACACGGCATCGTTAAAAAATCCTCGTAACGCTTGATTTATAAAACGATTTCAAAGATACGCAAATTGACGCAAAAAGGAAGGGTAGCGGCTCTTAATCCCAAGGTCGTAGGTTCGACCCCTACACGGCCCACCAATTTTGATTGATTCAATTCAGTTAAATACATCTGATCAGCAAACCTCCGGTTTGCCCAGGTCGTAGGCTGATGAAGACCATCCCTGGTCTTCACCCTGCGGGCGGCTTTTAGCCGTCCAAATCTGATCCGGTCAGATTTGTCGACCCCTACACGGCCCACCAATATTGATCAAATTAATATTCCTGGAAGATCTGAATAGCAAACCTCCGGTTTGCCCAGGTCGCAGGCTGATGGAGACCATCCCTGGTCTCCACCCTGCGGGCGGCTTTTAGCCGTCCAAATCTGATCCGGTCAGATTTGTCGACCCCTACACGGCCCACCAATTAAATCAATAGGTTAATTATCAGCCAACCCCTTCCTGAATATGATTCTGGGTTGGCGTTTTTTGGAGTGTTACAGGTGTTATCTGTGTTTAGGCTTCTCTATTAGTTTTAGTAATATATTATCTGGAATCATTCTGTAACTACTTTTTCTGTGATAATTCAGTTACCAGCTTTTGCAAACGTTCATTTTCCCGTGCCAGTTCATTGAGCCTGTTGACTAAATCTGACTGCATAATGTTTTGATTCCCAGTATCGGAAACCATCCAGAGCCCCACCCAGGTTATTGCCCAAAAAACCAGTATAATAATTAATGTCCATAAAATACCCGCAAAGGCCCCGGGTCGATCCATAATGAACCCGTAAATTGCAGCGCCGAGTAATACAAACAATGGGATGGTAATAATGACCCCGGTGAAAATTACCATTCTCCCCCAACCACCGAATTTTTTAAGTGCATTCATTTTATTCGAGTCGTTCACTTTCTTGTCCCCCTCTAGACCCTCATCATAACCTTATTTTGTTAATTATTAACCACGTATTAACCCAACCTATAAGATCCTGCCAATTATAGCAACAACGATAATCCCGGCAGTCCATACTTAATGTCGTTACTGGTTTTATCAGTGTTTTCGATACGTTTCTCAATACTCCGGTTAATTCCAGGTAGTAAGCCACCTCTCCTGTAAACCGGTCCCGAATTTAAAGTCAGGTTATTGTAATTTCTTCATCACGAATAAAAATACTACAGCGTTCAGTACAATCAGCATGAGCCTGGCATAGAAGCCTGAAATAGGCTGCCCTTCCTGTGCCGAGCCGGCGTCAAAATTATCCTCCTTTGCTTCCGGGATTTCGGCATGGTGATTTAATTCTTGAATATAGCCTCATTCACCCTTCCTCCCGTGGGGCACATGGGGAAATTGATCACTAATAACGGCAATATTCTGCATTTAGGACAGTTTTAAATATGCCCGGCAGAATGATGAACAATATTTGTTTTTAGGGTCTAATAGACTACACGTACATTAATCCCGGGAATTATTTATGCGCATTTCAATAATCGGACTGATACTTTACCTCTGCTCTGTTCCGGTATTTTCAGCCACGTTTTCAGACAATACTTTCAACATGGTTACCGATGTAAATGACCAACAACACCGTCCTGCCATCCATCCGGTATTGCTACTGGCCGGGGCCTCCCAGAATGAAAAATCCGAACCGGAATCCGGCAGCCTGATTATCCCCGGGGAAGATCAAGACAAGAAAGACAAGCAATGTCTGAATGTATGCAAAAAATGGGGTGAGGACTGCATGACCAATCCACGTACAGGGGCCCGCGATTGCAGGCGGACATGCAAGGAGTTTGGCGAGGAATGTTTCTGATCTGAAGTATCAAGTCAGCCTGTCCCGAGCGGCCCGACACGCGCATTGTCTGTCAATTTACCCGCGTAACAACCACACGACACCAGTCACCGTCACCTTTATTAATGGGTTACAAAGCATACCCGTGCATTTATAATGCGTTGCCACAAAAACCCTGGATTTGAGTCCAATTGCAGCGAAAGTGGCGGAATTGGTAGACGCGCTGGTTTTAGGTGCCAGTGGGGAAACCCGTGAGAGTTCGAGTCTCTCCTTTCGCACCATAAAGGTTACAAGCAATACATCTGTGCAGTATTATCAAAATTTGTTGAGTACAAGAGTTATAATTCATTCAGATTAAGTGCGAGGAAATAGCATGCAGGTTTCTGTTGAAAATACCGGCCCATTGGAGAGAAAAGTCCGTATTTCAGTTCCTGAGGACAAGATTGCGACCGCAGTGCAGACCCGTCTGCAATCGATCTCCCGTACATCGAAAATCCAGGGTTTCAGGCCCGGCAAAGCGCCTATCAAGGTGGTCGAGCAACATTATGGTTCCAGGGTCCGGCAGGAAGTCATCGGTGAGGTAGTGCAGTCCAGTTTCTATGAGGCCCTTGCCCAGGAGAAACTACGTCCGGCCAGCAGGCCAACCATAGATCCTATGGATGCCGAACAGGGGCAGGGGCTGAAATACACCGCAACCTTTGAAATTTTTCCAGATATAACACTTGCACCGATTGAAGAGTTAATGGTTGAAAAACCGGTGTGTAACGTCAGTGCTAAAGATGTGGAGAAGATGATAGAAGTCATCCGTAAACAGCACAGGACATCACAGGCCGTGGCGCGGCCAGCCCAAGACGGCGACATCCTGACGATAGATTACGAAGGCGCCGTGGAGGGTAATAAATTTGAGGGGGGGACTGGTAAGGATTTCAAAATCGAACTGGGTTCCGGACGTTTCATTTCAGGTTTTGAGGCAGGGTTGATAGGCAAGCAGGCGGGTGAACAAGTCACACTGGATTTGAATTTCCCTGCAGAATATCCCAAGCAGGAACTTGCCGGGAAACCGGTGAAGTTCGAAGTGACTGTGAAAGCGGTCAATGAACCGGTGTTACCGGAATTAAATGACGAGTTATTTACCAGCATGGGGGTGAAAGACGGTGGTCTGGAGGCATTCAAGGCAGAAATACGCCGCACCATGGAACGTGAGGTGGAACAAGCCGTTCTGGCCCGGTCAAAGAATGTGGTGCTGGATGCCTTGTATCGTGCCAACAAGATAGAAGTGCCCAAATCGCTGATTAAACAGGAAGCGATACGGTTGAGTGAACAGTTTCACAAGAGCCTGCAGATGCGGGGGGTCGATGTGGGGCATCATCACGATGATGAGGCTGAAACAGCGGCATTGACCACACAGGCCGGGAAAAAAGTGACCTTGCAGCTGATTATTACCGATATTGTCAGGACTCAGCAGATCAAGGTCGAACCTGCCAAGGTACGAAAAATGATTGAAATAGTGGCCCAGGGTTACGAAGACCCGAATGAAGTGGTGAACTGGTATTACAGTGATTCAAACCGGGTAGCTGAAGTGGAGGCAATGGCGCTGGAAGATGAAGTCGTCGCTTGGATCTTGTCCAGGGGCAAGGTAACGGAAAAAGAATTGTTATTTGACGATCTGATGAATAAAGGGCAGACTGAAAATATCTAGACAATCAACTTGAGGTTTGAATATAAACTATATGAAAAACAATGAAATACAGGCATTGAATCTGGTACCAATGGTGGTCGAGCAGACTTCCCGCGGGGAGCGTGCCTACGATATCTATTCCCGGCTGCTGAAAGAGCGTGTGGTATTTCTGGTGGGGCCAGTTGAGGATAATGTGGCCAACCTGATCATTGCCCAGTTATTGTTTCTGGAATCGGAAAACCCGGACAAAGACATCCACCTCTATATAAATTCTCCGGGTGGTTCCGTTTCTTCCGGATTGGCAATATACGATACCATACAGTTCATCAAACCGGATGTGAGTACCATGTGTGTTGGCCAGGCTGCGAGTATGGGTGCGTTGCTGCTGGCCGGAGGCGCAAAGGGCAAACGTTTCTGCCTGCCGCATTCACGTGTGATGATACATCAGCCATTAGGCGGTTTTCAGGGTCAGGCCAGTGATATTGATATACATGCCAGGGAAATACTGAAAGCCCGCGAGCGCCTGAACCAGATATTATCTTTACATACCGGCCAGCCGCTGGAAAAAATACAACAAGACACGGAGCGGGATCATTTTCTGAGTTCGGAAGAGGCCAGGGACTATGGATTGATTGATTCAGTATTGACTCAACGGAATAAAATACCGGATGCTCTATCCAAAGCAAAATAAACTCACATTAGACAGAGGTGGTTTATGAGTGATAACAAACAGGGCAAAAACAGCGACGGCGACCGTTTGCTGTACTGCTCATTTTGTGGCAAGAGCCAGCATGAAGTACGCAAACTGATTGCAGGTCCCTCGGTCTTTATCTGCGATGAGTGTGTTGAACTCTGCAATGACATCATCCGTGAAGAGGTACAGGAGAAACCCTCAGGAGGAAGTGGCAGTTCACTGCCAACCCCGCATGAGATCAGAAAAATCCTGGACGAATATGTCGTTGGTCAGGATCTGGCGAAAAAGATATTGTCGGTGGCTGTCTACAACCATTACAAACGTCTTGACCAGAGCATCAAAAAATCTGATGTCGAACTGGCCAAGAGCAACGTCCTGTTGATAGGCCCGACCGGCAGTGGCAAGACCCTCTTGGCAGAAACAATGGCACGCCTGCTCAACGTGCCCTTCACTATCGCTGATGCCACGACACTGACGGAAGCAGGTTATGTCGGTGAAGATGTGGAAAACATCATCCAGAAACTGTTGCAGAAGTGCGACTACGATGTGGAAAAAGCGCAAACCGGGATCGTGTATATCGATGAGATTGACAAGATCTCGCGCAAGTCTGATAACCCGTCCATCACCCGTGATGTCTCAGGTGAGGGTGTGCAACAGGCCCTGTTGAAACTGATTGAAGGCACTGTCGCTTCAGTACCTCCACAAGGCGGCCGCAAACACCCGCAGCAGGAATTTCTCCAGGTCAACACAACCAATATTCTGTTTATCTGTGGTGGCGCTTTTGCCGGGCTCGACAAGATAATCCGTGAACGCTCTGAAAAGAGTGGTATCGGCTTTTCTGCCGAGGTCAAGAGTATCCATGACAAGAAGAGCATGAGCCAGTTGCTACAGACAGTAGAACCGGAGGATTTAATCAAATATGGATTAATTCCGGAATTTGTCGGACGGTTACCGGTAGTGGCAACCCTGGATGAGCTGGACGAGGCACAACTGGTCAAGATACTGGTGGAACCCAGAAACGCGCTGACCAAGCAATACGCAAGATTATTTGAGATGGAAGGCACGCATATTGAATTCCGCGAGGATGCCCTGCGGGCTGTGGCGTGTAAATCCATGGAACGCAAAACCGGTGCCCGCGGCCTGCGTTCGATCATGGAAAGTGTATTGCTGGATACCATGTATGATCTGCCATCCCTGGATAAAATTTCCAAGATTGTTGTGGATGAGGCCGTGATTAATGGTGAGTCCAAGCCGCTCTTGATCTATGAAGGCAAGGACATGCAGAAGGCCGCACCTGATTGATTAATCCGTTATCCGAGGCCGATATTAACTTCCGGTTCAGTCGAAGATGTAGTACACCTTGCTGGGAAGCAGTTGCTTGTTCAGGACTTGAATCCGGGACCTGCTACCCCAATATGATTTACATCACCCACTAACTGACGCAGTGAGGTCCAGATGCCAGAAGACAATTCCACACCAGCAAACACGGAAGAAATGATTTATCCAGCCCTGCCACTCAGAGATGTGGTGGTATACCCGCATATGGTGATCCCGCTGTTTGTAGGCCGTGAAAAATCCATCAAGGCGCTGGAAAAGGCCATGGACAGCAACAAGCAAATATTATTGGTTGCCCAGAAAAGTGCGGCTGACGATGAACCCGGTCTGGGTGATATCTATTCTGTCGGGACCCTGGCAAATATTCTGCAATTGCTGAAATTACCTGACGGCACAATCAAGGTACTGGTAGAGGGTTCATCCCGTGCCAGAGTAAACAGGTTTATAGAAACAGACACATTTTTTTCGGCTGCTGCAGAATTAGTGGAGTCCAATTATCAGGATGACCGTGAACTGGATGTCTTGTGCCGGTCGGCCGTAAACCAGTTTGAACAATATGTAAAGCTCAATAAAAAAGTCCCGCCCGAGATCATTTCTTCACTGGCCGGTATCGATGATGCCAGCCGTCTGGCAGATACTGTCGCTGCCCATATGGCCATCAGGATTGATGAGAAGCAACGCATACTGGAACTGGTCAATATCAATGAAAGACTGGAACATATTATCAGTCTGATGGAATCGGAGATTGATCTGTTACAAGTTGAAAAACGCATCCGTGGCCGGGTCAAATCGCAAATGGAAAAAAGCCAGCGCGAGTATTACCTGAATGAGCAGATGAAAGCCATCCAGAAAGAACTGGGCGATATGGATGATGTGCCGAATGAGATCGAGGAACTGACCAAGAAGATCGAAAAGGCCGGTATGCCCAAGGAGGCCAGGGCCAAGGCAGAATCTGAATTGAACAAGCTACGTCTGATGTCACCCATGGCCGCGGAGGCCACCGTGGTCAGAAATTATATCGATTGGCTGGTGAATGTCCCCTGGAGCAGCCGCAGCAAGATCAGCCGCGGCCTGGAAAAGGCTGCGAAAATATTGGATGAAGATCATTATGGTCTGGAGAAGGTCAAGGAACGCATCCTTGAATATCTGGCTGTACAACATCGTGTGCGCAAATTAAAAGGCCCGATCCTGTGTCTCATCGGTCCTCCGGGTGTAGGCAAGACATCACTGGGCCGTTCTATCGCCAGGGCCACTAACCGCAAGTTTGTGCGTATGTCATTGGGTGGTATACGTGATGAAGCGGAAATACGCGGTCACCGCCGGACATATATCGGTTCCATGCCGGGCAAAATCATTCAAAGCATGGCCAAGGTGGAGAAAAAGAATCCACTGTTCCTTCTGGATGAAGTTGACAAGATGGCCATGGATTTTCGTGGTGACCCCGCCTCTGCATTGCTGGAAGTGCTTGACCCTGAACAGAACAATTCATTTAATGATCATTATCTGGAGGTTGATTACGACCTGTCAGAAGTCATGTTTGTGACCACAGCCAACAGTCTCAATATTCCGGCACCCTTGCTCGATCGTATGGAAGTCATCCGGCTGTCGGGTTATACGGAAGATGAAAAAGTTAATATAGCCTTGAAATATCTGATCCCCAAACAAATGGAACAGAATGGGTTAAAGTCAGACGAGATTAATATAACCGAAGCCACGATACACGAAATTATCCGCCACTACACACGTGAAGCTGGTGTGCGTAATCTGGAAAGAGAAATTGCCAATATTTGCCGTAAGGTGGTCAAACAGATACTCTTGAAACCGGGCAAGGGCCGGATCACAGTCACCCCGTTACGGCTGGAAAAACTGCTGGGGGTGAAACGTTTTCGCTTTGGCCGGGCAGAATCAGAAGATCGTGTCGGGCAGGTTACCGGTCTGGCCTGGACGGAAGTGGGCGGCGATTTGTTAACCATAGAAGCGGCAGTTGTTTCCGGCAAAGGCAAAGCAACGCATACCGGCCATTTGGGTGATGTGATGAAGGAATCCATTGAGGCGGCCATGACCGTGGTCCGCAGCCGCAGCGAAGTCCTTGGCATCAGTCCTGATTTTTACAAAGACCATGACTTCCATATTCACGTGCCGGAGGGTGCTACACCCAAGGATGGTCCCAGTGCGGGTGTCGCCATGTGTGTTGCGCTGGTGTCGGCTTTGACGGGCATTCCGGCACATTCTAATGTGGCCATGACCGGAGAGATCACTCTGCGCGGAGAGGTGTTGCCCATCGGCGGGTTGAAAGAAAAGCTACTCGCAGCTTTACGTGGCGGTATAGAAATCGTACTGATACCCTCTGAAAATGAACGTGAATTGACCGAGATACCGAAGAATATAAAACAGAATCTGGATATACGTCCGGTTCGCTGGATCGACGAAGTATTGCAGTTTGCATTGCAAAAGATGCCTGAAACTCTGGCTAGCAAAAAACAGCCCACAGAGGTAGTACAACAGGAAGACGTAAATAAAGATCAAAAAACTGATATGCTTAGACCACATTAATAAAGTGATTTGAATGTGATCTGAATAACACTATCAATTATTTTATTGAAAGGGCCGCTTGACGTATATATGGCCAATTGGTATAAAACTCGCGCCAGGGCTAAATTTGCCGCGTTTTAATTTATTAGATTTCCATTTTTTTGTAACTTTAATCTTTTTTGTAACTTTGATCTTTTTTTGTAACATTAATCGAAACTTTTTAGGGACAACCAAATTAGGGGAATAATCACATGAATAAAGCTGAATTAATCGATGCAATTGCTGACTCAGCAGAACTTTCCAAGGCCTCCGCTTCCCGTGCACTGGATTCTGCGATTGAATCAATAACAAAAGCCCTGAAAAAGGGCGACACAGTAACCTTGGTAGGTTTCGGTACGTTCTCTGTCCGCAAACGGGCTGCAAGAATGGGCCGTAACCCGAGAACCGGCGAATCAATCAAGATCAAGGCTTCCAAAGTTCCGGGATTTAAGGCTGGTAAAGCACTGAAGGATGCCATAAACTAGCGCGCCTCCTGGGGGTGCTTATGCCCTTTCCGGGGCATTCGTATCCAGCGGGTGCTTAGCTCAGTTGGGAGAGCGTCGCCCTTACAAGGCGAATGTCGGGGGTTCGAACCCCTCAGCACCCACCAAAAAAATCCCGGAGTGGTAGTTCAGTTGGTTAGAATGCTGCCCTGTCACGGCAGAGGTCGCGGGTTCGAGTCCCGTCCACTCCGCCAAACTGAGAGATTTATGGGCGTGCCGTTGCGGTACGCCCTTTTTATTTCAGAAATTAACTATAAATAATGCTGCAAACAATTCGCGATAAAACCACTGGCTGGCTTGCAATAGCAATCGTTGCTGTTCTGATTGTCCCTTTTGCATTCTGGGGAATAAATTATTATTTCACAGGTGGAACAGAACCCAGTGTCGCCAAAGTCAATAACGCTGACATCAAATATAACCAGTTTCAACGGACATACGCCAATTACCGTCAACAGATGCAGGCCATGCTGGGGAACAGAGTTATGGGTCCTGCAGATGAGGAATTACTTAAACAACAGGCACTGGATATGCTGATAGACAGTGAACTACTCAATCAGGTTACGAGGAAAATCAAACTGGCAGCAAGTGATGACCAGGTCAGGGAAACGATAAAAAATATCGATGTATTCAAGGGAGAGGAAGGTTTCAGCAAGGAATTTTATCAGCGGACCGTCAGTATGCTGGGCATGCCGCCGGCAGCCTACGAACAGCAGATGCGCCTGGATATGATGTCCGAGCAATTACAGAGTGCAGTCGTCGAGAGTGAATTTGTCTCCAGACAGGCGGCAGAATATGCAGCCCGCCTTGCCAATCAGGAACGGAATGTCACATACGCCATTATCCCAGCGGAAAAATTCATTGAATCCATTGAAGTAAGCGATGAACAGATAGAAAAATTCTATAAAGAGAACACAAAACTTTATATCAAACCGGAACAAGTACGGATTGCATACATTTCCCTCTCGCTGGATAAACTTGCCGAAGATGTTCATATCGACGAGGAGGATCTACGCACATACTATGAAGCCAATAAGGCAAAATACGATACGGATGAACAACGGCAGGTTACCCAGATACTTTTGAAAGCAGAAGATATCAGTACAGAAGAGATTAAAGAGGCGACCCGGGCTGAGGCCAATAAAATTCTGGAGCGGATCCGCTCTGGCCAGTCATATGCGGACATAGCCAGGGTTTACACGGCAAACAAGGACTTTGATTTCACAATCAGTGAATATGGTTTTCTGGGTAGAGGCATACTGGAGCCAGAGGTGGATGAAGTTGTTTATTCAATGCAAAAGGATGAAATCAGCGATGTCGTACAGTCAAAACTCGGGTTTCATATCCTGGCACTGAGGGATATCAAGGGCGGCGTCATGAACACCTTTGAAAATTCACATGCAGATGTGGAAAATGATTACCGCAAAGAACAGGCAGAACGGCAATTTTTTGATCTTGCTGATCAACTTGCAACCACTGCTTATGAACATCCGGACACACTTGAAATCACTGCGGCGGAAACAGAATTATCGATAGAGGAAAGTGAATTCTTCAGCCCAACGGGTGGTGTCGAGGGACTGACTTCTAATCCGAAGGTCATTGCAGCCAGTTTCTCCGAGGATGTTCTGAAAGACGGGCATAACAGTGAAGTCCTGGAATTGTCAGAGACTGAACTGGCAGTTCTGCGTGTTGTGGAACATGTTCCCTCATCAAGGCGCCCATTGGAAGATGTCAGGGATGAGATTATTCATGACATAAAATTTACTACGGCAAGTGGACAGGCCTATGAACTGGGTCAGGAAGTCATTGCTGATCTGGAGGCCGGAAAAGAATTCGCAACAATCAGTGAAGACAGGCAGATAGAGTGGCAGGAAGTTACCGCACTCAAACGCGCTGATGTATCAGTGAACAGGGCAGTACTGAGGACTGCTTTCAGACTGGGCCGGCCACAGGAAGAAAAACCGCTGTTGGGAGGTATCTCACTGGGGACAGGAGACTATGCGGTTATTGCTGTGATTGCAGTGAATATTCCTGAACCGGCTACTATCAAGGACGCAGAAATAGAAAATACCCAAAAGCAACTCCAGGCATTGCGGTCTGCAGCGAGCTGGAAACAATTCTATGAAGAAATCAGGTCTGCAGCAAAAATCAGGGTATTTAAAGACAGGATCAGTAATACCGGTTTTTAATCCCTGAATAAAGAGTTACGCCGACTCATTATTCCAGGACGTTTTCCAGTATTGCCGCACCGGCACTGTCACCCCAGATATTTACCGTGGTACGGAGGCGATCCAGAAACCAGTCCACAGCAAGTATCATACCTATCCCTTCCAGCGGTAGATTGACTGCCGTCAAGACTATCACCATGGTGACCAGGCCTGCCTGCGGTATCCCTGCGGCACCGATGGCCGCCAGCGTTGCCGTGATGAAGATTATCACCTGTTCACTGAAACTCATCGAAACAGCATAAGCCTGGGCAATGAACATGACAGCAACCGCTTCATACAGGGCAGTCCCGTCCATATTCACGGTTGCTCCCAGCGGCAGGACAAATTTGACTGCTCTTTTGTCCACACCGGCCTCTATCGCACATTCAATGGTCAGGGGCAGGGTGGCGGATGAACTGGATGTACCAAAGGCAGTTAACAATGCCCGCAGCATGGTGTTGACATAGGCAAAACCCCTGCGGGTAAAGAAATAAAGTATGCCGAGCAATACAAAAAAATGGATTGTTAGTCCGAGAACCACGGTGAAGATATACCAGCCGACCTGGGTAATTTCATTCCAGAATGCCGCCCCGCCTCCTGCTTGCCCGAGCCGTGATGCAATCATGGCGAAGATACCAACAGGTGCAAAATACATAATCCATATCACTATCTTCATCATGACCTCATTCAGGCCATGGAAAAAATTAATCACCGGCCCACCCTTTTCACCGGTGGTGGTGAGGGCAGCACCGAATATCAGACAAAAAATAATAATCGGTAGCAATTGCGTCTCAGCCGCAGCGGCGATCAGGTTTGGGCTGATGAGTGACTGAATAATATCAACAAAGCCGATGGACTCTTTTCCCGGAACCGTACCGGCGACAGCCGTATGCTGGATATCGTAACCGGTTCCAGGCTGAATAATATTGACGAGTATCAAGCCTGTCAGGACAGCAAGCGCAGTCGTTGCTGCATAGTAAGTTACGGTGAGCCCACCCAGCTTACCGAGTTTGCGAACATCACCCAGTGAGGCAACGCCACTGATCACAGCAGCAACGATCAGTGGGATGATCGTCATCTTGAGGGTATCGAGAAACAGTATGCCGAGCCACTCGACGGCTTGCATGGCCGTGCCGAAAAACCAGCCACACAGGATACCGGCAAGCGCACCAATCAGAATGGCTTTCAGCAGTTTGTTGTTATGCGTAGTACTGATAGACAATGTTCTGGGTTTGCACTGGTTTACTTGAATTAAACCCGGCTCAATTTCTGCGCTGAAATCTAAAATGCGGCACCGATAGCATTATATCCGCAATCCACATACGTGATTTCACCTGTGACAGCCGAGGCGTAATCCGAGCAGAGAAAAGCTGCGACATTGCCAACCTCATCGATGGTGACATTGCGCCGCAACGGAGCGGCCTTTTCCACATAGGCCAGAAAATCACGCAGACCGCTGATACCGGATGCAGCCAGTGTCCGTATGGGGCCGGCGGAGATGGCATTTACCCTGATTCCCTCCGGGCCGAGACTGGCGGCCATGTAACGCACGTTGGCTTCCAGACTGGCCTTGGCCACACCCATCACATTGTAATTCGGCATGGCCCGGACAGCGCCGATATAACTCAGTGTCAGCATGGCGCCATTACGTCCTTTCATCATCGGACGTGCCGCATCACCCAGTGCAGTGAAACTGTAAGAACTGATCTCATGTGCCATAAGGAAACCTTCCCGGGTCACACTTTCCAGGTACGAACCTTCAAGCTGTTCACGTGGTGCAAAGGCAATGGAATGTACCAGGATATCCAGACTGTCCCAGTAATCATCTATGTGATCAAATGCTGCCTGGATCTGTTCATCACTCGCCACATCGCAGGGTACGGTGATTCCGGAATCCAGCTCTGCTGCAAAAGACTCCACACGCTCCCGCAGTTTTTCATTCTGATAGGTAAAGGCCAGATCCGCACCTTCGCGGCGCATGGCCTTGGCGATTCCCCAGGCAATAGAACGGTTGCTGGCAACCCCAACGATTAATGCGCGTTTACCTTCAAGTAACCCCATATTTTCATCCTTATCGTTATTAAATTGATCCTTGGTGTAATTTCAGTGTTTAAGTGTACAGAAGAATGATGATGTTTATAATACTCATCATGCACAAAATGACCCCCCGTACAGTGACATAATAACGAATAATGACCAGAATTACCCTTTACGGGATACTGAGCACACTCATCTGGATGTACGGTTGCAGCGATGAACCGTGGAATAATCCCTATCCTTACAATCAGTCGCGCAGCAATATTTATTACGATGTGTTTGAAGAACGGCCCAAACATCTTGACCCGATCAGCGCCTACAGCGCCAATGAATATGTCTTCCTGGGTCAAATCTACGAACCTCCTCTACAGTATCATTTCCTCAAACGTCCCTATGAACTAACTTTGCTGACGGCAACCAAAATCCCCGAAGTGGAGTATTTTGATACAGACGGCAATCAGTTGGCCGCAGATGCGCCGGCGGAGATGGTGCACCGGGCAATCTACCGGATCACTATCCGGCCAGGCATACTGTTTCAGCCACATCCGGCCTTTGCAAAAGATGAGGCCGGTAATTACCGCTACCACCATTTGAGTAAAGAAAATATTGCACGAGTAAATACGTTGGCTGATTTCCAGGAAACCGGCACACGTGAATTGACGGCAGAGGATTATCTTTACCAGATCAAACGTTTTGCCCACCCCGGCGTACATTCACCGGTGGCCGGTCTGCAGGGGAAATATATTCTGGGCTTGCAGGAATTGTCTGAACAACTGGCCGAAGAACACGCAGACAATCAACATGAGGATGGTTATATCGACCTTCGGGAATATGATCTTGAGGGTGTGAAGATTCTTGATAGATATACTTACGAGGTCATATTAAAAGAAAAATATCCGCAGTTTATCTACTGGTTGTCCATGCCGTTTTTTGCCCCGATGCCGTGGGAGGCCGATCGCTTCTATTCACAGTATGGCATGAAAGATAAAAATATAGTGCTGAACTGGTATCCGGTTGGGACAGGACCGTACATGTTGATCGAAAATAATCCAAACCGACGCATGGTGCTGGAGCGAAATCCCAATTTTCGTGGTGAAACTTTTCCACAAACGGGGGAAGAAGAAGACGTGGTCAATGGATTTCTCCGGGATGCCGGACAGACCATGCCATTCATAGACAAGGCGATATACAGTCTGGAAGTGGAAAACATTCCGGCATGGAACAAGTTCTTGCAAGGTTATTATGATGTTTCCGATATACAGTCAGACAGTTTCGATCAGGCGGTACAGTTCAATGCACAGGGTGGGGCCGAACTCACAGAGGAGATGCAGGCAAAAAATATCAGGTTGCTTACTGCGGTGACCACATCAATCTTTTACATGGGATTTAACATGCTGGACGAGGTTGCGGGTGGTGACAGTGAACAAGCCAGGTTGTTACGCCGCGCCATCTCCATAGTGGTTGATTATGACGAATATATTTCCATTTTTGCCAATGGCCGCGGTATGCCCGCACAGGGCCCATTACCTCCCGGTATTTTCGGACATATGGAAGGTGAGGCCGGAACCAATCATTATGTCTACCAGTGGCAGGATGGCAGGACTGTGCGGCGTTCTGTCAAAGAAGCTCGGGATCTTATGGTGCGGGCGGGTTATCCCAACGGCCGCGATAGCGCATCGGGCAGAGCTCTGATCCTGTACCTGGATACACCCGCAGCCGGTCCCGGGACCAAGGCGTTGTTTGACTGGTATCGAAAACAGTTTGCCAAGCTGGGGATTAATCTCGTGATCCGGGCCACGGATTACAACCGCTTTCAGGAAAAAATGATCAAGGGCACGGCGCAGATTTTCGTGTGGGGTTGGAATGCGGATTATCCCGATCCGGAAAATTTTATGTTTTTGCTTTATGGCCCGAATGCCAAGGCCACCAGGAACGGGGAAAATGCGGCGAATTATCAGAACCCGGAATTTGATCAGTTATTCAACCAGATGAAAAGCATGGCCAATGGACCGGAACGACAAGTGGTACTGGATGAAATGATTGAGATCGTCCGCAAAGATGCGCCATGGATCTGGGGTTTCCATCCGGTGGGCTTTTCGCTGCATCACGGCTGGTACAGCAATGCAAAACCGAACCTTATGTCCAATAATACCTTGAAATACAAGCGAATCGATCCGGATTCAAGATACGAAATGCGTAAAAAATGGAACCAGCCTGTGTTGTGGCCGGTCTTGCTGCTATCTGTGTTATTAATCATCAGCATCATCCCCGCCTGGTTTAGCTATAAGCGCCGCGAACGTTCAGCTGCCCTATGATTAATTACATCTTACGCCGGATTATTTATGCCATTCCAATCCTGATTGGTGTCAACATCATCACTTTTGTATTGTTTTTTGTCGTGAATACTCCGGACGAGATGGCCCGCATGCACCTTGGCCAGAAACATGTGACCCTGGAGGCGATTGATAAATGGAAAAGTGAACGTGGGTATGACAAGCCAGTCGTCTGGAATACCGCTGCCGACAGTATGGGAAAGTTCACCGATACGATTTTCTTTAATAAATCCATCCGCTTGTTTGTGTTTGATTTCGGTCAATCTGACAACGGACGTGATATCGGTTATGACATCAGCCAGCGTATGTGGCCCAGCCTGGCGATTACAGTTCCTAGTTTGTTACTTGGATTACTGGCCTATATCAGCTTTGCACTTATACTTGCGTTTTTCCGTGCCACTTATATTGATATCTGGGGTGTGGTGATCTGCGTCATCATGATGTCTATTTCCAGCATGTTCTATATCATCGGCGGGCAGTTTGTGATCAGCAAGTTGTTGCACCTGGTGCCGATCTCGGGTTACGACAGCGGCTTCGAAGCGATTAAATTTGTTGCCTTGCCGGTACTGGTTGGTTTGATTGGCAGTATCGGTTCATCAACACGCTGGTATCGCACCATCTTCCTGGAAGAAATGCACAAGGACTTTGTACGTACGGCACGTGCCAAGGGATTATCAGAGAAAGTTGTCCTGTTCCGTCATGTCCTGCGCAACGGACTGATTCCGATATTGACCGGTGTGGTTGTGGTATTACCCATGTTGTTTATCGGCAGTCTCATTACGGAATCATTTTTTGCCATTCCCGGCCTGGGCAGTTACACCATCAATGCCATACAAAGCCAGGATTTTTCCATCGTCCGTTCTATGGTCTATCTCGGTTCAGTTTTGTACATCATTGGCCTGATCCTGACGGACGTCTCCTATACTATCGCCGATCCACGTATCCGGCTGGAGTAACAATACGGTCATGCCTGTTATTTTCATTACCGATGCCCTGATATTTTTATTGCTGGTCATGGTAGCGTTATTTGTAGGGTACTCGGCCCGGCATGAACACATGCGTGTCCCCTGGCGGCAGGTCGGTGAACGTCCGCTAGCCATGGCCTCGGCGGTTGTCCTGCTATTCTATATTACGATTGGTCTGCTGGATTCGATCCATTTTCATCCCCGGCTCGAAGGCACTGGGCATGTGGAGATTATGTATTCAACCGAGATACTCAGTGCGCTGGATGTACTCACTGAAAAATTACAATCACAAACAGAAAAAACCTACTCGGCCCCATTTGCTACTCATGCTTTTTCAAAGGAAGTCATTTCACTGCCCGATGGCAGAGAAGTACGGGATTATCCACGTCTGTTGTATGGTGGCAGTCATCTTGTTGATACGGAACAGGAATTCACGATGGACGTCGTACTCAAGACAGTGACGGGGATAATTATCGGAATCATTATCTGGTGCATGTTGTCGATAGTCATTCTTTTTCTGTTATCACGAAACAGGGAAGAAGATCTCAAATCGACTATGGATAGTGTCATAAATTACCAAAATAAAATTCCCTGGCATGTAATCCTGATCACGCTGGGTATCCTTGTGGTAATCAGCTCTGCCATTGCCTGGTTATCCAATTATTATCATGTACTGGGCACCGACAAGGTCGGGCAGGATGTGCTTTATCAATCACTCAAGAGTATCCGCACCGGGCTGCTGATTGGGACATTGACCACGCTGGTCATGCTGCCGTTTGCCATCGCCATGGGCATCATGGCCGGTTATTTCCATGGCTGGATTGATGACGTCATCCAGTATATCTATACCACACTCAATTCCATTCCCGGTGTATTATTGATTGCGGCCTCCATACTCATGCTGGATGTGTACATGACCAATAATGCAGACAGCTTCACCAGTATGGAACAACGTGCTGACATGCGCCTTTTATTTTTGTGCTTGATTCTGGGTATCATGAGTTGGACCGGGTTATGCCGGCTGTTGCGTGGTGAAACCATGAAGCTGTGCGAAGTTGATTATGTGCAGGCAGCACAGGCCTTTGGTGTGAGTCATTTTACGATTATGCTGCGCCACGTCCTGCCAAACGTCATGCATATTGTGATGATTTCTATCGTAATCGATTTCAGTGGTCTGGTACTGGCTGAGGCGGTACTGGCCTATATCAATATCGGCGTCGACCCCAGTATGTCAAGTTGGGGTAATATGATAAACAGTGCCCGCCTGGAAATGGCGCGTGAACCGATAGTCTGGTGGTCACTCGGTGCTGCCTTTGTATTTATGCTGGGTCTGGTATTAGCAGCCAATCTGTTTGCCGATGCCGTACGCGATGCCTTCGATCCCAGGATCAGAACCACGATCTGAGATGAGCAATGACTGAAAACAAGAATTTAACCTTACCCGATAAACAACCGGCCATCCGTGTTGCCGCCATGCCGAAGGACACCAACTCGGGCGGGAGTATTTTTGGCGGCTGGATCATGTCCCAGGTTGATGTCGCCGGTGCCATTGTAGCATTGGCCCGCGCAAAGGGCAGGGTAGCGACTGTCGGGGTGAAATCGTTTGAATTTCATGAACCGGTTTTTGTTGGCGATTTGGTGAGTTGTTATGCCGATGTGATCAGGGTGGGCAGGACTTCTATCACTGTCAGGGTTGAAGTCTATGCCCAGCGTAATCCTTCTGACCCGCAGACGGTGAAAGTCACCGAGGCCGAACTGACCTATGTTGCTCTGGATGAAAATCGTCGCCCACGCAAGATTCCTGAAAGCTGAAAATTAATGACTACGGAAGACAGGAAGTATACAGTGAAAAAATTATGTTTATTAAAATTTTATTTTATGTTTTCTCAAGCTGCATCCATACACACATTCGTGGTTTCTATATTGCATTAACAGGATAATAATATTCACGATGCCAACATTACTTGAAGTCAAGGACCTGCAAACCTGGTTTGGAGAAGATGACAAGGCCATACGTGCTATTGATGGCATAGATTTCAAAATCGATCAGGGTGAAACCTTTGTATTACTTGGTGAATCAGGTTGCGGTAAATCCATCACTGCATTATCTATAATGCGTCTGTTGCCAACCGCAGCGCGTATCAGGGGCGGTGATGTTCACCTGCAGGGTAAAAACCTGTTTGAACTGCCGGAATACGCCATGCGCGATATACGAGGTGGTAAAATTGCCATGATCTTTCAGGAACCGCAAAGTTCCCTGAATCCGGTACTGACGGCGGGCCAGCAAATCGGCGAGACACTGCAACGGCACAAAGGCCTGAAAGGCAGAAAACAGCGCGACCGTACCGTGGAATTACTCAATGAGGTGGGTATCCCTGAACCGGAACGGCGCATCGATGAATATCCGCACCAGTTTTCCGGCGGAATGAAACAACGCATCATGATCGCCATGGCACTGGCTGGCGAACCGGCATTACTTATTGCGGACGAACCCACCACGGCACTGGATGTGACTATCCAGGCACAGATCCTGAAACTGATGCAGAAACTGCAGGATGATACCGGCATGGCGATCATGTTTATTACGCATGATCTCGGCGTCGCCTCGGAAATCGCTGATCATATTGCAGTCATGTATGCAGGAAAAATAGTAGAAACGAACACACGTCAGGCATTTTTTTCATCTCCTCAGCACGAATATTCAAAACATTTATTTAAGATGGTGCCAGGCAAGGCCAAACGTGACAGTGAGACTGCAACTTCTGACGGAACCCCGGAGAAGAAACTGTTATTAACCGTAAATGATCTCAAGGTTTACTATCCGATACGCAAGGGCCTGCTCAAACGTGTTGTGGGCCATGTGAAGGCTGTAGATGATGTTTCGATCAGGATACATCGCGGTGAAACGGTTGCCATGGTTGGTGAATCCGGTTCAGGCAAGACCACAATGGGCAAGGGCATCCTGCAGTTAATCAAACCCACCAATGGACGGGTGCTGTTTGAAGGTATAGAACTGACACAACTGAACGAAAAAGACATGCGTAAACACCGCACGGACATTCAGGTGGTCTTTCAGGATCCATATTCCTCCATGAATCCGCGCATGATGGTTTCAGATATTATCATGGAAGGGATGATTGCTCAGGGCATAGGCAGTTCAACAGTGGAAAGATTACAACGTGTAGACAGATTGCTGGATCAAACCGGTTTGCTGCCGGAACATAAATTTCGTTATCCGCATGAATTTTCCGGAGGCCAGCGCCAGCGTATCTGTATTGCCAGGGCATTGGCGGTTGAGCCGAAACTCATTGTGTGTGATGAGCCAACCAGTGCACTGGATGTCTCGGTGCAGGCGCAGATACTGCGTTTATTAAAACAATTACAAGACGATCTGGGCCTGGCCTACCTGTTCATTACACATAATATCAGTGTAGTGGAATATATCGCCCATTATGTCGCCGTAATGTATGATGGCAGAATCGTGGAGCAGGGCAAAGTGGATGATGTGCTCTATAATCCACAACACCCCTATACACAGAAATTACTCTCCGCTGTACCACGTATAAGAACAGCATATGGCAGTTAGTAGTTGGTATATGAAATATGATATATATGAAAACATCTGCTACCTTCAACCACATCCTGACTACTACCTGTTGAATGGAAAATAATCTCACATTAATTTTCAAGGCCATACATTTTGCAGCTGATAAACACCGTGGACAAAGCCGCAAGGATGAAAATAACACTCCTTACATAAATCACCCGATTGCACTGGCCAATCTTCTCACAAACCAGGCCGGGATATCGGATGTCAATGTCATTGCGGCCGCCATCCTGCATGACACGGTAGAAGATACTGATGCTACGGTGGATGATATTGAAGATCTGTTTGGCAGGACTGTCAGGGACATCGTCATAGAAGTTACAGATGACAAATCCCTTCCAAGCCCGGAACGCAAGCGTTTGCAGATCGAACATGCCGGAAAACTGAGTCACGAAGCAAAATTGGTAAAACTCGCTGACAAAATCAGCAATCTGCAGGACATTATCACCAGCCCGCCGGTCAGATGGAGCCTGGAACGGAAACGGGAATACTTTGACTGGGCCAAGGCCGTGATCGATCAACTGCGCGGCACCAATGAAAAACTTGAAGCCTTGTTTGATAAGGTTTATCAGCAGAAACCCTGAGCATGGGATAGGGCTTGGAGCAAGTCTGCAGATGCAATAGAATTATTTTCCGGATAAGTCCGAGGTCAATTTCCGCTCGTTAAAATATAACAGCAGATCCGGTTGTTTGCTTTTCAGACAGTAGTCCATTTGCCAGTAATTCATCGTAATTGAAAACACAGTTCTTGCCATGTTCCTTTGCATAGTAAAGCGCCTTGTCCGCCCGTACCAGTATGGTATGTGGATAATCTGTTTCCCTTAGCCTGGCAAAACCAATACTGATAGTGGTTTTTCCAATCTGGGGGAAATCATGTCCGGCAATTGCCTGTGAGAAACGTTCAAAAACCCGTTTGGCCATTTCTGGTGAAGTAGGCTCCAGAATAACCACAAATTCCTCCCCGCCAAATCTGAACAATAAATCTGAATTGCGGAAATTCTGTTTCATTTTTTGCGACAGTGTTAATATGACTTCATCACCGAACAGATGACCATAGGTATCATTAATGCTCTTGAAATTATCTATATCCAGCATGGCCAGCCAGGTACAGGACATTGCTTCAGGGTGCCGTTTCTCGGAAGTCGGAGGAGAAGCATTATATGTTGCCTGTTTTTCCCTCTGGGCCTGAAGCAGTTTGTCCAGCTTGAGGTCAAAAGTGCGTCTGTTCAGGAGGCCGGTTAATTTGTCCCGTTCGCTTTCATTCAGAATGGCCAGATAATTATTGTAGATGGTAATGAGAGCCTCAATCAAAGTATGCCAGGGAGTTAATATCTCATGGCTTTCAAGGCTTAATACTCCACCGACTTTATGATCGAGAAAAACGGGATAGAGTAGATGTGTGTATCCATCATCTGTTTCTGAACGGATAACAGCTGCAGACTGAAAGCATTGATGAACGTTATTATTTGCAGTGACTACCTGCTTTTCACTGCTCCAGTTGTAATTTTTTCCATTTTCATTGTTTTCCGATACAGAAAGCCGGACTACCTCTTCAACCTTATCTGCAGAACTGTTCTGAAGTGATTTGTACAGGGCGATTGCACTTACCGGAATAAATTCAGCCAATGTGCTGACCAGACTTAATTCGAGTGAGTCTATATCACGCTGACGGGTGATCTCAATGACAGATTTGAGGATCCGGTCATTCATTCATGTCATGACTGGAATTCATTGTGCAGCGCATTAGGTTTGGTTTTTCTGTTTATTATTTTATTAATAATCAATTGGTTAACAACAAGAGAAGTATGAATACCTTACACATTATATAAGATGTGATTTGGCAAAAAAAGTTATCAATAACACAATGCATCTTTAATTCAGATTTATTTTGCAGATTTGTTTGCAGAAAGTCATGACAACCTGTTTTCAGAAAGTTTATTTGCTTTTGGCATAAGATGAATCGCTTCAGTCAAAAGCGAAACATTAATTTCTTCTCCTTCAACAAGATGATTCCTGCGGGCAGTATGCGTAGGTATGTTGAGGCTCAATACGTCTGCACATCCATTCAGCTTCATAATGATAGATGTGTTTTCGCCTAAAGGAATGGATTGATCGATGAACCCGCTGACCGGATTCTCCCGTTCTCCCCGGGAAGGACGATCGTGCCTGTGCAGTATGATGCTCTCTGGTGGAATGATCCAGTCCACTGTGGTTTCCGGTGTAAATTCCTCACGCAGTACACATTCAAGTTCATATTTGTTCCACTTTAGATAAGTCAATTTTTTTACTGCATCATGCCGGACAATTTCACCTGAGAAGACATTCACCATATCCACCAGATAGGCAACTTCGGCATTGGCCGGTTTGGACATAACTATTTCCGGTATACCGGTTTGCAGCGATGATCCATTGTGCAGTATGCACATTCGGTCAGCCAGCATGCGGGCCTCATCCAGATCATGTGTGACAAGAATAATCGGAATATTGAGTTTCATGCGCAGGCGTACCAGTTCCTGACGTAATTTGCGGCGGGTAACCTGATCGACAGCACTGAAAGGTTCATCCAGTAATAATATGGCTGGTTCTCGTGCGAGCGCACGGGCGAGTGCAACACGTTGTTGCTGGCCGCCGGATAGTTCTGACGGATAACGATTTTCCAGTCCTTCAAGATTCACCAGATCAAAAAGCTGATGCACACGATTCATGTGTTTATCTGCTGACAAATGGCCCATTGCAATCTTTACATTGTTACCTGCGCTTAAATGCGGAAAGAGAGAATAATGCTGGAACACCAGGCCGGCGGAACGTTTTTGTGGTGGCATGAAATATTGGGTGCTGGTATCAAGCCAACGCGATCCGCGGCATTCGATTGTACCGTTTTCAGGACGATATAAACCGGCTATCGACCTTAGGATTGTCGTTTTGCCGCTGCCTGACGGGCCAGCGAGAACCAGCAGTTCACCTTCTTCACAGCAAAATTCTACTGCCAGCGGGATTGGCCCGGTCTGGTTCAGTTTGATAGAAAGCGCCGTCATATGAATTTCAGACACCCCTTAACGGCCGCCGCTTTCCTGCCAGCGTATATACCAGGCTGATGGAGAAAAATGACAATCCGAGCAGTAACAGCGACATTGTACCGGCTGCAGTATGATCAAAGGCCTGTACCCGATCATAAATGGCAATGGCGATCGTTTTGGTTTCACCCGGGATATTGCCGCCTATCATCAATACAACCCCGAACTCGCCCAGTGTATGTGCGAAAGTCAGTGCAAAAGCTGAAACAATACCCGGCCATGAAAGCGGTAATTCAATCCGCCAGAATGTTTGCCATGAGGATAATCCGCTGACCCAGGCGGCTTCGCGCATGGTATGAGGTATGGATTCAAACGCACGTTGCATGGGTTGCACGGCAAAGGGAAGGTTAAAGATAACGGATGCAACAACCAGCCCTTCAAAGCTGAAAACCAGGGTTGATCCAGACAATGATTGAAAAGCCTGTCCGATTGGCGATGCTTGCCCGAAAGCAACCAGCAGGTAATAACCAAGTACTGTAGGCGGCAGCACCAGTGGCAGGGCGATGAGGGCTTCAATAAAACCCTTATATGAGAATATATGCCAGGCAAGCAGGCGGGATATGATGATCCCTAACGGCAGCAGGATGATACATGTGTATAACGCCAGCCTGATTGAAAGTTCCAGTGCATTCCAGTCCATGTGTTTACCTTAATTCAATTCTTCCGGCAGGACAAAACCGTACTGTTCCAGAATTTTATGGGCTGGTTGTGACTGAACATAATCATAAAATGCATGAGCTGTTGGTCCCGCACTTTTAAGAAGTACCATCCGTTGCCGCAATGGATTATGCCATTCAGCCGGTATGAGCGCGTAATTTCCCAACGTTGTCATATTCGGAGACAAGGCAAGTGAATACGCAATAATGCCGCCCTGTGCTGAACCTGATGCGGCAAACTGCGCTGCCTGTGAAACGTTTTCACCCAAAACCAGGCGGGGACGGATCCGATCCCAGATGCCGGCATGGCGCAAGGCTTCTTCCGCACACTGGCCGTAGGGTGCATGCTCCGGGTTGGCAATGGCAAAATGATTAATCCGGTTGTCATTTAATGCCGTAGCCAGATCATTCAATGAGCCATCTGCCTTGAGCGGTGATCCATGAGGTATAAAGATCACTATGCGTCCTATGGCATAAAGCATCCCTTCATCCAGTGTATCGCCTTCACGGTACAGGGCCAATACATACTCTTCATCGGCAGACATATACATCTGAAAAGGTGCGCCATGCGCAATCTGGTAGCGGAAATTTCCGGAAGAACCAAAAGCGAGTTTTATTTTTTTACCGGTTTGTTGTTGAAACAAACCGGCCAATTCTTCAAGTGCGAATTGCAGATCGGATGCAGCAGCAATTACCGGTATGTCATCAGCATATACAGGCGCAGATTGGGAAAAAAGACAGAAAAATAAAATAAATAACCATTTTCGCATGTCATTTATCTGCCGGTGTACGCATGGTGACAAATTCTTCCGCTGCAGTGGGATGTATACCTATAGTGGCATCAAATGTAGCTTTGGTAGCACCGGCCTTGAGTGCGATCGCAATCCCCTGGATGATTTCACCGGCGTCTGATCCAACCATGTGCACTCCGACAACACGATCAGATATTTTATCGACGATGAGTTTCATAAAAGTCCGTTCGTCGCTGTCAGTGAGACTCAGTTTCATCGGTTTGAATTTTAATTTATAGATCACCACCTCGCCATACTTTTCCCTGGCCTGTTCTTCTGTCAGACCCACTGTCGCCAGATTCGGTTGGCTGAATACACAAGTTGGAATATCCGAATAATCAACAGCAGCATTCTGTTTATCAAACAGATACCGGGCCAGCACCATACCTTCTGCGAGTGCGACGGGTGTCAGATTGACACGATCCGTTACGTCACCGATAGCATAAATAGAGGATACTGTAGTCTGGTAGTAATCATTGACGATCACAGCACCATGATTGTTGAGTTTGATATTTACATTTTCCAGACCGATATTTTTGGTATTCGGTGTACGGCCGGTGGCATACATAATTAAATCAGTGATTAGTGATTGGTGATTGGTGGGATGGGCAATGTATTGATGACCTTTCTTTTCAATACGTTCAATGTTGGTATCGAACAAAAGTTTAATACCTTTTTTGCGCATTTCATCAGCAAGGACTTCGCGGAGGTCACGATCGAAGCCGCGCATGAACAATGGGCCGCGGTAGACGAGCGTCGTGTCCATACCCAGACCATGAAAGATGCCGGTGAATTCAACAGCAATGTAACCGCCACCGACAACGACGATCCTCTCCGGAAGGTGATTGAGAAAAAAGGCTTCGTTGGAAGTAATAACATGTTCCTTGCCGGGAAAATCCGGCACACTGGGCCAGCCACCGGTAGCGATCAGGATACGTTCTGCCGTGATCTTTTCACCATTAATACCGATGGTGTGTTCGTCGACAATAGTGGCATGTCCATCCATGATCTCGACACCCGCACCCTCAAGAATGTGTTTATAAACGCCATTCAGGCGTTCTATTTCCCTGTTCTTGTTAGTGAGGAGCTTGTGCCAGTCAAAACGGGCATTGTCTGTCGTCCAGCCGAATGATCTTGCCGTTTCAAATTCCTCGGCAAAATGTGAGGCATAAACAAACAGCTTTTTGGGTACGCAACCGACATTCACACAAGTTCCGCCGTAGTAACGGTCTTCTGCAATGGCTACTTTTGCACCAAAAGTTGCGGACATGCGGGCAGCACGCACACCACCGGAACCCGCTCCTATTACAAATAGATCATATTGATAAGTCATTAACTGTCCGTTTCGATTAAAGATAAACCGCCATTTTTATTGAATTTTACCTATAATGCATCATTTTAAAAACACTGCCAAAATACCCGAAAGAAACTGTGACCATAAATAGACTGGAATTCCGTATATCATGATTATGCTGTGTTCGAATGCAAACCATACCGATTAATATATGACTATCGGGCAGACCAGCGAAGCTCAGTCAAGATACAATCGTGGCCGGTTAATGACGTGGGCCGCCTACGCATCGGTTTTTGCAGGTTCATTACTGACTGTAATAAAGTTGATTGCCTTTGTCTTTACCGGTTCGGTCGCATTATTGACCAGCCTTATCGATTCCTTGATAGATGTCGTTGCATCACTTATCAATATGTTTGCCGTGAAACAATCGCTGATTCCGGCTGACGATGAACATCGCTTTGGACACGGCAAGGTGGAATCCCTTGCCGGTCTGGCACAGGCGGCATTTATCTTTGGATCTGTTCTTTTCATTCTGTTTGAGGCAGTGAACAAGCTGGTCAATCCGGTAAAGGTGGAACATGGCATGCTGGGCATTGGCGTCATGTTGATATCTATTGTCGTGACGATAACACTCGTTTTGTTTCAACGTCATGTTATCCGGAAAACCGGTTCGGTAGCTATCAGTGCGGATTCGGTGCATTACGCCTCTGATTTATGGTTTAACATCAGCGTTATCGTTGCCATTGTCCTCAGTTATTATTTTGATTTTATACTGGCTGATCCGGTCATTGCCCTGGGTATCGCTGTTTACATTATTTACAATGCATGGCGCATAGCCATGACTTGTCTGGATCAGTTAATGGATCGGGAATTGCCGGACGAAGACAGGGAAAATATCAGGCAGATTGCATTGGCGCATTCAGACGTCAAGGATGTACATGGTTTACGCAGCCGTGCATCAGGCCAGGATATTTTTATCCAGTTGCACCTGGAGATGGACCATAAACTCGATCTTGAAACGGCGCATGCTATAGCACTGGATGTTGAGGAAAAAATCTGCGCGGCCTATCCCAATGCCGATATAATCATTCATCAGGATCCGGATACAGAAAAAAATAAAGGCTGAAATAAGTTCAGCCTTTTGATTCAAGGTTACAGCCTGATCCGTCAGAAGGAGGAGAAAAAAGTCTAAAACATTTCTAGAATCCGGCTACGCAAAAGAGAAGGCCGCCGATAGTCTGCGGTTTGAATTTTTTTCTTAATATCTTTTTCAGCAGACCAGTTGTATTTGATCTCTCAAGGTGCGACTGAAAATCCCTTTCATATTCTTCTGCATATTTGTTTTTGAATATAAAATCATCGAACGCAACATTTTTATAGATGTTGTTATCAGACTGTCCAAGTTCCGGAACAAACATCCAGCTATGGTTATACCGTCGGCAGCAGTAACCGTAATTACCTTTATAACAACAACTGTAGACGTTCATATGACCTTCAATATTTATCAATAATCTGATTCCTGGTTTCTTACCAAGCAAGTGCCATGCCTGATTATCTTCATTAACCCAACCTATAGATGTAATTAAATTTTTATAAAAATCATTATGTTGAATAAAATGTTTGCTAAGAAGCTGTAAGTTGAAGAAAAAACGGGGGACAGAATCATAGGCAACTGTCATTTTTAAACGACAGATTCAGGAGAGCGACTGAAGGAAATTAAAAGGTCGAGCTTGCGGTAGAGAGGCTTGCCGAGAGTTGTTTCTTGAGACTTTCTGACTCCTGAATCTCTGCATCTGTCAGTTGTTCCCTTAATGAATCACGCCGGTGAATATCCAGTACATTGCCTTGCTCAGCCAGGAGGCTATACCAGGCAAATGCCAATGGTCTGTTTGGTTGCACACCATCTCCGTTCAGATAGACATTACCCAGACTGCGCTGGGCGATGGTCAGGCCCTGCCGGGCAGCTTTCTCATACCATTCAACAGCCGCCGGTAGATTTTTTGCCACACCATGACCGTTGGCATAGGCCAGGGCGAGTTGATATTGGGCTGATGCATGCCCCAGCATGGCTGCGTTCTCAAATAATTTGAAGGCATTGTTATAATTTTGCGGGACACCTTCGCCATAGGTATAGGCCGACCCTCTTTCGTAATCACTTTGCCCTGGTATGCTTATTGTTATTGGTTTGGTGCTTGCAGGTTCAGGCATACCGGCCACCGCTTGTGTATTACCGGTTGTTGCTTCAGCTATTTCATCTTCATCATCATCCGATTTGAATAATCCGCCAACAAACCCGAATAAGCCATCTTTATCATCCTCTGTTTCCGTGGTTGTCGTAATTGACTGTTCAGCGCTACGGTCAACTTCATTGTCGGCCGGTTTTTCCGCTACAACGTGTTGCAGCTTTTCCAGATTTTGCCGGGCGGTTTCATGTCCCTGCCGTGCCGCCCGCTCATACCAGTTTCTGGCTTCCAGATCATTTTGTGCTGTCCCTTCACCCATCCGGTACATATTGCCGAGATTATATTGGGCTTCTATTTTGTTTTGCAGGGCGGCCCGCCGGTACCAGAGAAAAGCCTGGGCAAGATCCCGGTCAACCTTGTTGCCCTGGTAATAGCTATCACCAAGTTCTAACTGGGCATCCGGATTGCCCGACACTGCGCGTGAAATCAGACCATCGATAGAATCTGCGGGGACGGTTTCAAGCTGTTGCTCAATTTCTGCTTCAAGTGTCACGGTTTGTGCTGGAATTTCTGCTTTTGCAATTTGCAATTCTTCCATCCCGCGCAGACCGGCTTCTTCAGTCACTGTTTCTGCAGTTTCAACATCAGTTACAGATTCTGACTCAGGTGCGGTTTTCGTTTCTGTCCCGGCTGTTCCGGTATCATCCCGTGAGAACATGCGGCCAAAGAAACCGGCCAGACCCCCGGTTTTTTCTTTTGTGTCTTCTGTAGTGGCAGAGGGCGATATTTCAGATGCCGTTACCGGTTCGGCAATAACTTCCTTTTCGGGTGGCGCTACAACTGCGGTTGCTGGAGAGGTAATGACATCTTCGCTTTGGATTATTTCCAGCGATTCCATACGCGGACGTGTGAGATCAGATATGGGGGTTACGGTTTTACCCGGTATAAAGATGGGTTTCTTTGCCTCTTCAGCAAGGGCTGGAGGCTCCGGAGTTTTTATTTCCGCTTTAGCAGGAATCTCATGATCTGTTTCAGGTACAGCCACAACCAATGCGGGTTCTTCCACTTCTGCGATGACAGGAGTGGTTTTTTCAATCAATACTTCATCAACCAAAGGCTCCGGCGCTGGTTCAGGTGTTGCCGCAGTCTCCGCAGGTTTTGTTGTTTCTAAAGTTGCAGTCTCAGGTAGTGGAATCTCTTCCGGCTTATTGGACTTGAATATATTTTTTAATTTTCCGAAAAGACCACCGGATTTTTCCGGTTCCTCAGCCGGTGCTGGCACACGTTCAGCGGCAACCACAGCCGGTTCGCTTTCGGTTATAGTCTGCGCCACGGGTGCTGCGACTATTCCTTGACTGGCAGTGGCTTCTATCTTTTTTTCTACGGGTGTAGTGATTGTTTCAGTTACTGCAACGGGTTGTTCTTTTTCAACAGGGGGTGCGGGTAGGGGGGTGGTTTTTTCCTTTGATGCCCCGGCTATGCTGCGTTCCAGGCTCTCAACCTCGGTTTTTGCCGCTTCATAATTCTGATCGGCGGCCAGCCGGTACCATTTCAATGCCTCGTCCGTGTTTTTCTGTACACCTTTACCGGCACGGTAAATAGACCCCAGGTTATATTGGGCCACGGCATTGCCCTGGCTGGCAGCCTTGCGGTACCACTCAACCGCTTTTGCATAATCCTTGGGTAACCCATCACCGGTATGGTATAGACTGCCGACCATGGCCTGTGCATTTTCATATCCGGCCTCGGCCGATTTCATGAACCATTCAGCCGCCAGTTTTTCATCCTGGGGGACACCTTCACCATAGGTATAGGAAATGCCCAGGCTGTATTGGGCAATGGCATGACCCTGTTCGGCCGCACGCCGGTACCAAATGGCGGCTTCTTTATAATCCTGTTTGATCCCTTCCCCAAAGGCATAGGCCACGGCATAGTTATACTGGGCATCACGGTCACCCTGCACCGCAGCCTTTCCATACCAGATCACCGCTTCTTCGTAACTCTGCTGGACCCCTTCGCCAACATAATACAGGTAACCGAGATGGGATTGCGCCTTGGCATTGCCCTGTTCAGCCAGTTTTCTGAATTCTTCAGCAGCACGCACATAGTCACCGCTTTTCAATGCCTGGTTAGCGGTCTTTATATCGGCCAGGGAGACGGTGGGTGCCAGAAAAATGGCAATGGTCAGGATCAGATATTTAATCATCGTTACTGCCCCCTCTCAGCAACGAGCAAGGTAAGAACATGGTTGAAGTGAGTTATATCCAAAGCGTGCGAAAGGATATCACAAATTCTTGTAAGAAACCTGTACCAATCTGCAAGATAGCGTGGGAATTTCTGTATGTTAATTTCTGCTGATACGGAAAGTTAATTATTATGCGAGCAGCCCGCCGATCAGGGCGCCTGTCAGCAACGGAATGATATTAATGAGTATCAGCACAAAAACACCCATCCCCGCAACAACACCGATAATCGGGACGCCTGTTAACAGGGTGCCGGCAAAGAACAGGACCAGAGACAGCAAGATCCCGGGCAGCAGAGCCGCCATAAATCCGCCGCCAACACTGCCGGCGACCTTGCCACCGACGATTCCGGCAATCAATGGCCCGACAGCAGGCAACCAGAACAGTAATAATGAAATTATGGCCATCCAGATCATGCCCATGATCACACTGCCTTTTTCTTCTGCCATTATCCCCCCATATAAAGTGACCAATTTAATGCTTTTTTACTCAGGATAAAACCATTAGTCTAACGGCATTTACAATAATCCAATTCGCTGGGGAGATCACATGAAACTCTATCATTTTCCGGTGTCACCCAATTCACGCCGGGTACTGGCAGTCGCTTATCATCTTGGCATTGAACTTGAACTGGAAACAGTGCAACTCCCCAAAGGCGAACATCTGAAACCCGGTTTCATCAAACTGAATCCCAACCACAAGATCCCGGCGCTGGTGGATGGTGATTTCGTGTTGTGGGAATCTTCCGCCATCATGTTGTACCTGCTGAGCAAGAAACCGGGCAACACCCTTTATTCCAGTGATCCAGAAACCCAGGCGGACATCAACCGCTGGCTGTTCTGGAATATCGCACACTGGAACTCAGCCTGCGGAATTTTCATCTATGAACATCTGGTGAAAAAATTCCTGAATGCCGGTGATCCAGACCCTGCTGAAATCAAAAAGGGGGAAGAACTGTTTCACCGCTTTGCCAATGTGCTGGACCATCATCTGAAAGACAGGGAATGGCTGGTCGGGAACCATCTCACCGTGGCGGATTATGCGGTGGGCGCATCGCTCGACCTGAAAGAAGCGGCGCATTATCCTGCAGACCAATATCATGAAATCAAACGCTGGTACGGCAGTATCGAAAAACTGGAAACATGGAAAAAATCCGCTCCGGCGAATTTTATGTAGGATGCATTGATTTTAGGTGTCATTCCGAACGGATGTGAGGAATCCGGTTTTTATAGACAGGATTTCTCGCCAGGCTCGAAATGACACAAGCAAGAAATTTGCATGGATAGTTAATCAAGAAAGGGGGAAAAACATGTCCGCACAAAAAAAACCAACCCGCGTGATCCGTGAACTGCTGGAAGAACCCGGCATTATCTGCACTCTCGGCGCGCATGATGTTCTTTCTGCAGTTGTTATAGAACAGGCGGGATTCGAGACCGTGTTCATCGGCGGCTTCGGCACCAGCGCCAGTTTGTTCGGTTTGCCGGATCTCAATTTTGTCAACATGATGGAAATGGTCGATGCCACCCGCCGCATGACCCGTCGTGTTTCCATTCCTGTGATTGCCGATGCCGACACCGGCCATGGCGATTTGCATAACGTCATGCGTTGTGTGGAAGAATTTGAAGGAGCAGGGGCGGCCGGAATCATTCTGGAGGATCAGGTGTTCCCGAAACGCTGCGGGCATTTTGGCAACAAGCAGGTAATTCCTGCGCAGGAAATGGTTGCCAAGTTCAAGGCTGCGGTCAGCGCGCGCGCAGACAAGGATTTCATTTTTATCGCGCGTACGGATTCCCGGGAAACCGACGGACTGGATGAAGCGATTGACCGCATCAACCGGTACTGCGATGCCGGGGCGGACGTCGCCTTTATCGAAGCGCCATTATCGGTGGATGAACTGGAAGAAATCTGCAAGCGGGTGGAATACCCGAAATTCGTGAACATGCTGGCATTCGGCAAAACGCCGATCCTCACTGCCAAGGAACTGGAAGATATGGGTTTCAAGATGATGGTGGCGCCGATTGATTCGGTATTGCTCACGGCAAAAATCATGCGCGATATGGCTGAAGTCTTCAAACGCGACGGCCATACCAAGGCACTCTATGATCAAATGGTGGATTTCGACGGTATCAAGAATATTCTTGGCCTGAAAGAATATTTGTCATTACAGGAAAGGTTTAAATAACGGTCACCAACATGTTCAGTGAACCGTCGGTGGATAGACGCAATAAATAACCTGTTTATGCCGCAGATAATTGTTTTACATTTTTGACGTCTGATTTTTGTTCAGCGAGCCATAAGTCGTATTGAACCTGTTGATTAAGCCAGCTTTCCGCTGAAGTGCCGAAAGCCTTACTGAGCCGAAGTGCCATTTCCGGACTGATGCCTGCCCGACCATTCAGTATTGCTAAAAGTGTCTTACGACTCACCCCGAGTGCTTCTGCTGCACGGGTTACGCTCAAACCCAAAGGCTCAAAACAGAATTCGCGTAAAATTTCCCCGGGGTGGGGTGGATTGTGTATTCTCATAACCTGTATCTCAATGATAATTCTCATAGTTGACGTCGATTGCATCTGGCCCGTCAAATTTGAACGTAATTCGCCAATTCCCGCTAACTTTTACGGCCCAGGTACCTTAAAAGTGGTGCTAGTTCAGCGCGCGCCGCTCTTGCGCACGATGCCCCTTGATTCCAGAAATTCCACAGGAACATCTGCCTTCTTTCTGCCAGCTATCGCAAAATAGTAAAGAGGTTCTCCTTCGATTGATAACCTATGCCGGTAGCGTTCGATAATATATACATCCATGTACTCGGAAAATGCTATTTCGCGAATCATCTTTGAAAATCCTGACTCATCACTAGTATCAAAGAATGTTTCTTTGATGTTGAATGCTACCCACCCTTTGCTCTCAATGAGGTTAAATGCAACGATAAACGCTTTTGGCGGAATATCGCCAAATCCAAGGGCTGCAACGGATACCATGCAGTTACATTGCCACGACGCTATTTCCTCTCTTGTATCGTCGTTAAGCTTGGTAAAATCCTCAATGTAATAGTTATCATACAATCCAGGCCTGTCTCGAACAGCAGCATCGCGAGCTTCAGAGATAATATCAACACCTATCAGTCTTGACACACCATGCTTCTTTAGTGCCTCTCCCATCATTCCATTGCCGGCACCTAAATCCAATACACGAAGTTCCGTGAAATTATCTTCGGATTGATTTATAGCTGATTGCAGTATGGATGTTACCTTGCCCGGAGATGTACATTTGAGACGGTCATAGAATATTTGTTCATACAATCCTTGTACTTGATAAATCTTATCGTAGTCATGAAATCTTATTCTTCTTTGTTTTCCTGCTTCCTGGAGGTAAAAATAGGTTTCGTTTTGGCGCAGACTATGAGTCTTCTTCCTCGGGAACTGAATTTTATGTTGTCTTTGCATCAAATCCTCTATTTATTGAATTCTTTGTTGGCCTAACGACTAAGCCCAGTCGTGCGGCGGAGCCGCGTCGAACTGGGGCGCCATGTTAGCATTCATCTACTTAACGCCTTTAACACAGTTTTTGGTTCTTTTGCCACAACGTTCAGCAACACTAATGCTGGGCCGTGAGGTGTCCGATCACCACGTTCCCAATGTCGCAGAGTACTAACACTGATGCCGAATGCAGAGGCAAATTCGTTTTGAGACATGCCTGTTTTGGAGCGAATGTTTTTTACGTCAACAGACGTGAATTCATGTACAATGGCTTTGCTTTTCTTTCCCTTTGAATATTCCAGGGCTTCATTGAGACCCCGTTTAATGCTTTCGAACGCTTTGCTCATGCTACTCACCATATTGTTTTAAAATTTGCGAAGTAACTTTGACTAACAGATTACGTTCACTTTTGGAGAGGTTAGACTTTTCCCCTTTTCCAAATACTGTTAACAGAAATAGAGGTATTGTTTCGTTGTGATAATAATATATGACACGCACACCGCCACTTTTGCCTCTGCCTTGTGCAGACCATCGTAACTTACGGATTCCACCCGTACCTTGCATGATGTCGCCAGATGCCGGGTGTTGCGCCAGGTAATTAGTGATACTTGACCTTTCTGCAACTGTGAGTAATTTCTCTGCTCTCCACTGGAATTCAGATAACTCAACGATGGTTTGCATAATATTGAAGTATAATCCATTGGATTATACTGCGTCAATCCGGATTATGAATGCTAACGTGTTGTTCTGCGGCGGGCCATGACGACGGTTCCCTTGGCGCGGCGCTTTTGCCGCGTCCCTCTCGAAGCGGTTGTTAGGCAATATGCCCGATTGCGCAATTGCTCAAGTCGCCCCCTCGCTTATCGTTATTTCCTATGCCACCCGACAAATAAATCTGTCCCTTTTTTGTTGATAAGATAGTCCAACGTGTATTCAAACGTACCCGGCAGGATTTGTTTGCTGAAGGCAATGGGGATCAACTTGTTCTGCTCGTAACAGACCGTTTTATAACGCGCCATGATAGTCTCCTGTTATGCAAATGGGTCATCAACCCTGATTAACAGATCAGATCACAGGCAAAATCAGAAGTTCCGGACTTTTTCTACAGCTTCAACGATAAGGGTGAGACGCGCGCTTTAGCGCGTCGAACTCGACCCGCTTGTTAGATACGCTATGCATTACCTTGTGCATCCGAGAATTCTAGTGCCTTTAAAAGAAAAGCTTCTTTTTCAAATATTAAATCTTTACCACTCTCTACAAGAGGTTGTACTGCAGCAGCCGAAAACATACATTCATGAGTCAGAATTGTACCGTTTGGCAGTTTAGGTAATGTCCATCCTGGGACATTTTCAGTAATTACAATTCTTGCTAGTGCCAGCATTCGGAACATGACTGCTGCAGCCTCAAAATCAAGGGGTCAGTGTACTTGAAACTTAAGAAACACTAGATTTTCAAGTACACTGACCCCTTGATTCCTCTCCAGCAAGTTAATGGCGTCATTGCAATATGGGACCGGCATGCGCTTGATTGAATGTGTCCGCCTGAGGGTAATGGATATTGATTTTGGCTATTCACAAATTGTCATATATCAAGGCAAAGGCAAGAAAGACCGGATTGCACCATTACCTGATAAATTGGTTGATTCTTTGAAAGTACACCTTGAAAAAGTCCGTCAATTACATGATAAGGATCTGGCAGAGGGTTATGGTGAGGTTTTTCTACCGGGAGCATTGGCAAAAAAATATCCGAACGCGGCAAAGCAATGGCGATGGCAATATGCTTTCCCCAGCGGCAAGCTTTCGATTGATCCGGAAACCGGGATTACCCGCCGGCACCATCTTCATGAAAGTACAGTCAGGAAAGCCTTAAGCAATGCCGTGAGAAATGCCGGTATTGTAAAACGGGTGACCACACACACTTTAAGACACAGTTTTGCCACACATCTTCTATCAGATGGGTACGATATTCGTACTGTGCAGGAGTTGCTCGGACATGCCGATGTTTCGACAACTATGATCTATACGCATGTACTAAACCGGGGTGGCAGGGGTGTCAGGAGTCCGCTGGATGAGGTTACTATGCGTGATGACTAATTCCGCCAGAAGCCAGGTGAGAGGATGACGAGCAGCGGGAATATTTCCAGACGGCCGAGTAGCATTGCAATGACAGCGATCAATTTCCCGGAGTCACTGACACTGGCAAAAGTGGTACTGACTTCACCGAGACCCGGACCAAGGTTGTTCAGGGTGGCAGCAACAGAGGCAAATGCACTGACCTGATCCAGTCCTGCCATCATCATTAACAGTGTCAATATTGCAAAGACGATTACATAAACCGCGAAGAAACCCCAGATGGCCTGAATCACATTGTTATCCAGTACACGTTGACCGATCATGACCGGGCGGTGGGCTTTGGGATAAACCAGAAGAAACAACTGCTGTCCCGCCTGTTTGAACAGTGTAACTATCCTGATGACTTTAATGCCGCCGGCGGTCGAACCGCCGCAACCGCCGATAAAGCTGATGAAGATCAGCAAGACCGGCAGGAAGGACGGCCACAGGGAAAAATCAGTGACCCCGAATCCGGTACTGGTGATTACAGAAATGACTTCAAAGAGCGCGATGTCCAGTGTCTGGAAAATATTGTGGTAAACACCTTTGTAATAAAGAGAAAGCGTGTACAAAACCACGAACGCAGATACCATTAAAAGAAACACGCGTGTCTCAGTATCAATAATATAAAGTGAAGGGTGCCTGTTTTTTATTGCCAGAAAATGTATGCCGAAATTAATTGCACCGAGCAACATGAAAACAACTGCAATGAAGTTCACCACAGGGTTGTTGAAATAGGCAAAGCTTTCATCATGAGTCGAAAATCCGCCGGTGGATACCGTGGCAAAGGCGTGCTGCAGGGCATCGAACAGGTTAACCCCCGCCAGCCAGTAACCGATCGTACAGGCCAGTGTCAATCCTATGTAAATCAGGCACAGGTTACGCGCCGCATGTGCAAGTCTGGGTACGAGCTTTTCGTCTTTCATCGGGCCAGGCGTTTCGGCACGATATAGTTGCGTACCACCGACACCCAGCATCGGCAGAATGGCAATAGCCAAAATGACCAGACCCATGCCGCCAAAAAATTGCAATTGCTGGCGGTAGTACAGGATGGATGGAGGAAATTTGTCGAGATCAAGCACGACAGTTGCGCCGGTGGTGGTAAATCCTGATGTCGCTTCAAACAGTGCATCCACAAAACCAAGATGCCCGCCGATAAAAAAGGGCAGGGCGCTGGCAAGACTTAATATCATCCAGAACACAGCCACGACCAGGAAGCCATCGCTGCGCCGCAATTCCACAGTTTGATGCCTGAACTGGAACCAGAGGAGATAACCGGTTGTGATCAGCAGCAGAAAGGTAATGAAAAAATCTTCAAGTTCCCCATCGTGAAACCAGAACGACACCAGCATCGGTGGCAGCAACGTCAGGCTGTGAGCAATACACAGCATGCCGATAATATGTAAAACATAAATTCGGCTTTTCATTAATTAAGGTTATTCCTCAGCCAATGGAATTGGCTGAAGTCATGATAATTTAATTTGGTGCGATGCACCATGCAATTAAAAATAACCTTTAAAAACAAACTAGTAAGCGCTTGAGTAGGACTATTTAGCGAAGAGGTAATAGTAAGTTAACCCGATTATTACGATGGAGATTATTAACCATTTCAAACCGTGCAGGGATGCACTCTGCCGTACTTCAAATTGTGACTTTATTGCCGGATTTTGTTTTACATAGTGTTCCACCAGTTCTTTTGCTTCTTTCAGACCCAGGCCGGTTTCTTCCCTGACGATCTTGATGGCCTCCAGCTTTTTACCATTTTCCATGGCCGAAACTGCCGCAGCGGGAATCTGATCAAAAGTGTTTTGAGATGAGTTCATGGTATTTAACACTGGATAATATTTTTAATAATAAGTTTTACCCGCAACAATTGATTACGGCATTATCAAAGAATGACGATCAACGATGCACCGATCTTGATTAATCTGCCGATTGAAAAAAGTACAGGGCGGAAATGATTAACGCACTTACTTCTGTTTCCAGCTACCGCTGGTGTCCTGGAAGAACCAGCCGCCGGGCGCATTCGCGATCCAGCGCCGTGCAAACGTGTTGCGTATATCGTTCTCCCATTCCGGATGACCATTGGCACTGGCGATTTCCGCATACAGCGCATTGCGGTCCTGGTTTTCGGCCGCCACAAGTTGATTAACGGTATTACGGTCCTTGATGGAGACGGCCTTGGGATCACGCAGGGTAATGAGTCCTTTGCTGTCCATCCCGATGGCGCCATTGTCATAGAAAGGTTGCAACTGGTTGTGACGCTGTGTCATCGAAGCCTTGAACTTGTTGATGGCGGGCGTGGAGATATCCATATTGGCTTCCTGTGCATAAGCTGAGGGCACCAGGAATTCCAGCAGGCGTGTGGCGACTCCCTGTTCCGGTAAATTTTCGTAAGAGGATTGATCATCGGGTTGTGCCGGTGTGTCAGGCTGCATTTTTTCCAGCTTGTCGCCGTAGACTTCCTTGATGATCCGGTCCGCGGCCTGTTCTGCAGCGGCGGCAGGAAAATAGACATTCACAGTTATGCAACCGGTCACAAATACTAAAAGCACCAATAGCCTGAATTCACGCGTATAAGTCATTGCTCGATTCCTCTTTATTTCCGTTCGTATTGCCAATTTTTTCTGCAGCACCTGATTAATCAGATTCCAATATCAGGTTATGGTTCATAATGTATAGCTTACTTGAATTCAGGCCTGTTGCTACTGATGGTTTTCAAACCTTCAACCAGTGCAACCCAGGTAATGGAATGCCCGGTGCCCTTGACTTCGATCCAGGGCGGCAGCAGACCGCCACGGGAGACGATAATAAATCCCTCCGGCGTGTCACCGACGCCGCCCATTTCGCACGATCCATTATATAACCGGCAACTGATGCCCAGTCGTCCGTAAGAGTATTCCTTGAATATCCGAAGAAACCCGCTCGACAGGGCACTGACCGCGCCACCGCCGATATACCCCAGGTTGTCCACCGCCTGCTGACTGATGCGATGCCGGGTTTGATCATTTTCCGGTGTTGCCAGTGCCGCTTCGAAATACACCGGTTGCCACGCCTTCAATTCCAGCTTATTTACCCCGCCGCTTATCAGGCCCTGGATCTTGCCAAAGGAAAAATGCCCGGTCAGCAGTTCCAGATCAAGCTTGTCGATATCGATATCTGCATACAGCGCCGGCGCCAGGCCAAACAGATCTTCGATGCGCAGATTGCGCACGACCACGTTGCCATCAAACAGTCCCAGGTTAATCTGGCCATCAACCACCAGGTTGCCTTGACTGTAGGTGAGACCATTGATCGCGCCAGTCAGCTGACCGGACATGATCGGCCAGTCCATGGCCTGGGTGAAATCGGTCATGGAGATCGGGGTCAGCGACCCGTCGATCCTGATGGTCATGTCATTCCTGCCCACATTAATAATATTGAACGCATCAATTTGCAGCATGCCATCCAGCACCGGAACATCTTCCCAGCTTATGATATTTACAGTCTGGTCCCTGGACTCGAGTGCCAGTTTTCCGGCACCGATATCGATGCGGTAAATCCCGGCGCCACGCCATGACATGCCGGATTGTATCGGTATCGCCTCGTCGGTGACCCTGAACGCACCATCCAGTCCGGCGATGTGAAAACGTCCATTGCCATCATAGGCATGCAGATCGTCAAAGTGCAGGTCCAGATGCCTGAGTTCGTTGGCCGTAATTCGCACTTTGGTTTCAAGGGCGCCTGCAATTTCCAGGGCATTGAACTGCGTATTGAGCAGGAAGGGTTGCAGCCAGGTGGTATAAAATTTACCGGCGTCGGTGGCCGTCAATGCAATGTCCGCACGGTTAATGTTTATTTCTTCGCCCAGTTCAGCTTCCACCTGCACCCGTGCAGTCATCACGCCCGGATGACTGATATCAAGCCGATGCAGGTTGACCTGTTGCAGCGACCGATCAAGATGCATATCGACGGCGAAACGCAGCGGTTGATCCGTAATTTCCAGCGCAATGCCGGGACGGACATTGCCCATACTGATCCCGGGTTCCACATAGAGTGCGCCGTTGCCGAGATTTCCCCCGGCTTTGATGTCCCATCCCTCCAGTGCGTTCACGTCAAAACTCACTTCACTGGAAAGATTTTCTGCCGCATTCACACCGTAGAAACTGATAGCATGGGTGCGGATGATGCCCTGTACATGGTGCACATCCGCATGACGGCCTTGTATCCGCGCATCGACATCCACGCTGCCGCGCTCATCACTGTAATCCGGGGGCCATACGCCAAAAGGTTCAACTATTTTGCGCAGCCACGTAAGGGCTAACTTGTTGCCCTGTATCCCGGCCTCCCAACCGCCGGCATTAAATGTCAGATTGCCTGCAATCGTTCCATCACCGGCAGCGATACTGTCCAGCACGATTTCACCTGCGCTGCCATCCAGGCGGTAGCTCAAACTCAGGCGTCCGTTAATTTCCCCGTGGTCTTGATGCTGTGCGTAATAAATACCCTCACTGCACCGGAGCATGGCGGCAGTCAGGGAACCCTCTTTACAGTTGATTTCCAGTTGTTCGAATACAAGGGAAGAGGACAGTGACAAACGGGTTACGGAAATGCGTAATGTTGCAGACTCGCCGTGGCCGAAAATTAATGCTACGGAAACATTGTCTGCAGAGAGGCTGTCATATTCAATGCGATCCAGGTTCAGCCCCAGCTGATCGAAAGCATAGGCCGTCTGGGTAATGATCCAGAACAAAACAGCGCAGATTGTCTGGAAAAGCGTTCGTGCTTCAGTCCCGGCCGGGTGTGATATTTTTCTGAATCCTGCTGGCATGCCGCCATTTTACGTCTAATTTTCAATCCAGACCGGATCGATTTATCGGACTGGTAAGAAATACAACCGGTTAAAATTAAATACTCCGGCCCGTTTAGTTTCCCAAAGCCATTGTTAAATTTCGATTATCCTTTTGATTGTTTCTCCTTTATGTGCTCAACATGAACGATCAGTGTGTCAATTGTTTCCTTCAATAAATTGAGCTCATCGAGCGTCAGATCATTTAACTGTTCGAGGTTGTACTCTATCGTATCGATTATCTTTTTATGAGGGCGCTGCATTGGCCTCATAAAATAGGTTGTAACAGTTGCCACGATGGTCCCGAAAAACAATACTGAACCGATAACTATCCATAAGCCACCAATTAACAGAGCAATACCAGATGTTGGTGTATCCGCAATTCCTGCTGTGGAAAATGCGGCTACCCCCCAATACAACGCCTCTCCATACGAATTGATAGACGCCCCTTCAATACTCCGCTCTGCCAGATACACGCCAGCGGAAAACAACAACCACAGTACGATCAACATAAGCACCATTTTTGTAAATGGCGTGTGAATAGAGATATCTTTTATAAATCTGTTAAATCGTGTATGTAGCTTTGTACTTCTCATCTTTTAGGCCAACTCATTAAGAAACAACAAATTCGATATGTTGCCAGGATTTCCATTTTTTCCATCGAAATCTAGCTAGTTACGTGAGGGAAATCTGGAAGATAATAATATATATCACAACGCGGGTCATTTGGTATACCTCCTTATATTCAAACTGTTAAGCAACATTACCGAAAAAGCAATTCAATAACCAGTGTTCTCGATTTGCCGATTTGAATCAGTCAAATTTCTCCCTGGAAATTATACGTCAGGAACAGCTCGATATAATCATCGCGGTGTAATGAGAAGGCCGGGTCGGTCCTGGCCGATGAAGTCACAGATGACAGCAGAGCTGGTGACCGATGCCTTGATGATGGCGTTATGGCGGCGCGGGGATTGCCGGGACAATGCGGCATGGAGAGTCTCTTTTCCAGCAAGAAGACTGAGCACATTCATCGACGAATATATCGGAACCGGGAAGAAATTAGAGATAATGTGTTTGATTATATCGAACGCTATTATAATTCCCGGCGACGACATTCGACTTTGGGATATTTAAGTCCGATAGACCATGAAAAACAAGCTACATTAGCTTAACCGGATGTACGCAGAACCTGGGGCAGGCCAAATATCAGCCTGGTGGAATAACGACTCGAATAATAAATGACTACGATAAGTGTAATGCTGGGCGGCCTGGGATTATTCCTCGCCGGTATGTGGTTGATGACTGATGGTCTGAAAATGGCTGCGGGAGAAGCACTGCGTGATCTTCTGCACAGCTGGACCAATACCCGCATGCGGGGACTGGTTACGGGCTTTTCCATTACCGCGCTGGTCCAGTCTTCCAGTGCCGTGACCGTGGCCACGATCGGATTTGCAAATGCAGGTCTGTTGACACTCGAGCAGGCCATCTGGGTGATATTCGGCAGTAATGTAGGTACCACCATGACCGGCTGGATAGTTTCTCTGGTCGGCTTCAAGATCAGTATCGATGTATTCGCCTTACCTCTGATTGGTATCGGCATGCTGCTGCGTCTGACCGGCAGCACCGCCAAAAGAGGTGCACTGGGTCAGGCGATCGTGGGTTTTGGATTGTTCTTTCTGGGCATCGATGTTCTCAAAGATGGCTTTGAGACATTCGGCACAGATTTTCAGCTTCCACAGGTTTTTGATCATATTATTATCGGCTTATTGATTTATGTGTTGATTGGATTCCTGTTGACAACCCTGGTGCAGTCATCCAGTGCGGCCATGGTGATAATCCTGAGTGCAGCACAAGGCGGATTTATTCCACTTTCTGTCGCAGCGGCAGCGGTCATCGGTACTAATCTGGGGACGACAACGACAGCAATCATTTCAGTACTGGGAGCAACATCAACGGCAAAGCGTGTTGCCGCAAGTCATGTGATTTTTAACCTGCTGACTGCGACGATTGCACTCATGATTATCGTTCCATTACTGCATGTTGCGCACATTACCCAGGATCTGCTGGACTTGTCAGAAACGCCAGCAGTTACTCTGGCTATGTTCCATACGCTGTTCAACATCCTGGGCATTATCCTGATATGGCCATTTGCAAAAAAACTGGTGAATAATCTTGATACCCGGTTTATTACAAAGGATGAGATTGAAGGAAAGCCGGAATTTCTTGATGCAACCGTTCTTGCCGTCCCCATGCTGGCTGCGAATGCGCTCCTCAGCGAGTTGGGACGTGTCAATTTAATTGCTGTCAATGCCGCCAGAGAGGCATTGGGTGCTGATCATGTCTCCCTGCAGAAACTCGGGCTGGAACATGAAAACAGTATCAAGCTGGTATCTGAAATCGGAAATTTTACTGCCCGATTGAATCAGGCCAACTTAGCTGCGGACATCACCGGTATCCTGCCAAAAATCATGGAGTCCGGACAAAAATTCAGTGTCATTACCGGTTATGCCTGTGATATTGCCGAGTTGCAACACAAGATAAGGTTGCCCGATGATGAACATCTCAGGAGTCTGATCTCCCGCCTCAAGCGTGAAGCCGCAGATATCATTGTTGATGCCAGTGTAAGCGATCACAGGGTTAACATTCAGGCCATGGAACAAAAACTCGGGGTATTGGAGAACACCTATATTGACCTCAAGCGCACCGTACTGAACGCCGGTGCGAGAGGACAGGTAAGCATGATCATTATGGATGCGCAGTTGCAACAGGCCTTTATTATCCGGCGCATGGCAAAACAGATTAAAAAGGCCGTGAGTAACTATCCTGAAATTCTTGCGATCACAGGTGTTAAAACTGTGCCAGGTCAATAGTCTCTGTTCATAGTCAAGTTCGGCTTGATTAGATGTTATATTTGATCTGTACTCTGTACTCAATCCTCAGCACTCAGCACTCAGTCCTCAACACTGTATATAAACTTCCCGTAAGCGCGGCTGCCCTTGCCGGTTTCAATTTCATTAATCACTTCCAGTGTTTTCAGGTCAATGACCGAAACCTTGTCATCAAACCAGCTGGCAACATAAACAAATTCCTCTGATGGATGAATATCGATCCCTTCCGGGTATTCACCCACGGCAATCCTTTTAATTTCCCTGAAGCTTGCCAGATCGACCACGGACACATCGTTATCTCGCTGGTTGGTAACAAATAACCGGTTACCGCGTTGATCATGGGCAATGGCATAAGGAAACAGTCCTACAGCCACTGTTACAATGACGGTGTCCGTCCGGCTGTCGATAATGCTGACATCACTGCTCTGCACGTTGGCCACATAAACCTGATCACCGGAGTCTGAAATGGTGATCCCGAACGGTGCCTTGCCTACCATGATAGTGGCAACGATCTTTCGTTCAGGAATATTGATGTGCATGACATTATTGTCATCACGGTTGCTTATATACATGGAGAGCCCGTCAGGAGAAACAGCAATCCCGGAAGGCGAGTGACCCACAGGAATAGATGAAGTTATCGCCAGCGTTCGCGAGTCGAGTATAAAAACTTCATGTTTGTACCAGTCCGCAATATAAACTTCACTGCCATCAGGATGTAAGGCTATACCCACGGGGCCATCACCTGCCGGGATATTTTTTATGAGGTTCCTGTTTTGGATATCAATCACGGAAACATCCTTGCTTTCGGGATTGGTCACATAAGCACGATGATCAATATTGCTGACTGCAATGCCGGCCGGCCGGTGACCGGCAGGCACAGTGGCGATGACCCTGTTCTGGTCCAGGTCGATGATAGAGACGTTATCGGAACCCTGGTTGGTGATCAGGGCAAAGGTGCCGGCCTGTGTCTGCAAATTGCAAACAGACAACAGGCCGACAATCATGGATTTATAGGACATTAATGGTTATGCAGATTACACTAATCTGTGCTGTTGAAACTCGTTACTCATCACTCAGTACTCAGTACTTTATCTATAATTACTCAGCAAGTTTTTTGATATTTTCAAGTCCGGCATTGTAAAATGCTGACAAGGCCTTTTCCGCAGTTTCATCACTCAACTCGGGAGGTGGCGTTGGGCCAGGGAAGGAACGGTAGAATGCGCCTTTCCACTCGACGATAGTTTTGCCACCGGCATCCTTGACGCTAATCGTGGCGCCATGTGTATTGATTGGGAAGGCATCGACATTCGGTTCTACCAGCATGTACTGGTACAGGGTCCCTTCAGCGTTGAATTTCACCAGCTTTTCTTTCATCTTCTGGCCATTTTCCAGGGTAATGGTCCTGACGGAATCCGGTTGATTGCCATTGTCGCTTTCACATGCTGTTACAGCCGGATTCCAGTCCTTGATTGAGCAGAAATCGCTGATAATCCCCCAGACTTTATCTGCAGGTGCGTTAATCTCGATTTGATGGTCAACCTTGACGCGTGATGGACCATGCGCCAGTGACAGGGCGGGGATAAGCAGTAATGCAATCAAACCTGATTTGAAAAATTTCAACATCGTGTTGTCTCCGGATTTATTATTAAGGGCAATTTCTTACAAATTCAAAGCGCGCTATTCTAGTCGCTCATGGCCAAACCTGCCAGTTATCACCATGCTGTTATACTCAGTCCGGCCTGTTGGATACCCGATTTAATCCAAGGTTCAAGGCTGGTGGAATTGGGGATTGCACTACATTGCGATGCAACAATCTTGGTTCGGAATATGTATACTTATTCCAGGCTGCCATGAATATCGGAATTCATGATTAACTTCACATTATTACTACAGGGTGGCAGCAACTTTGGTTTTATACTTCGGGTCAGATGATATGTATCGAAAGGAGATAAAGAACATGAAAACTTTGCTGTCTGTATTATATGTAATATTGATGTTATCGGGATTCAATACACTGGTGTTTGCCGGCGAAGAAAACAGGCAAAGCGGCCCGGAAGTATCCGGTGAACATCAGTCCGAACAGGGTGCCGGGCATGGACAGGCCTATGCGGGCAGCAAGGAGAAGAAGGAGAAAGAAGACAAGGAAAAAAAGGAAAAGAAAGAAAAGAAGGAAAAATAATTCAGGTACTATGAGGACAAAGAACATGCGTAATGTAACTACAGTAATACTCCTTGGTTTTTTGATGTTGTCTGTTGCTCCGGTATATGCAGAAGATGCCGGAGGGGCTGTTTTACGGGCCGGTGTCCATGCCGCATTCCATGAATTAGAGAGACAGATGATTTACAAATATTTCAAGGGTCATGTTTATGAACCTGTGGTCTATGAAGAAAGAGGCGGACCTCCAAAGAAAAAGGGTTTGCCCCCGGGCATCCAGAAGAAACTGGCTCGTGGCGGTACACTGCCGCCCGGCATAGCAAAACAGTATTTGCCGGATGGGTTGATAAAACAATTACCACCCCCGCCACACGGCTATGAAAGAAGAATAGTCGGCAGTGACGTGTTACTGGTTGCGATAGATACCGGTGTTATTGCAGATATCATCACTGATGCAATACTGGGAGACTGATAAATGATAATCAGTAAATTAAATAACTCGATCTACAGGTATTTTTTATCATTGTTCTTTATTTTTTCTCTGAGTGTATCAGGCCCGCTCTTTGCCGAAGAAGATGACACCTATGAAGAAAAAACCATGTTGCAGGAAGCCGGTGATTTTTTTGGTGCGGGCGCTGAGGGTCTGGCAGATGTCATTGAAAAAATATTCAAGGAACATGGCCGGCCCAATGCCTATATCAAGGGAACTGAAGGCAGCGGTGCACTGGTTGTTGGAGCACGGTTCGGCGAAGGCACGTTACAGCGAAAGGCAGGCGGCAGTGTCCCTGTATTCTGGTCTGGACCTTCAATCGGTTTTGATGCGGGTGGCAACCTGTCCAAGGTCTTTGTCCTGATTTACGATTTGCCGTCCATTGATGCCATATTCCAGCGTTTCCCCGCGATTGATGGCAGTTTCTATTATATTGGTGGAGTCGGGGCAAATTATCATCAAGTGGACGAAATTGTGCTTGCACCCATACGTCTCGGTGTCGGGTTAAGAGCCGGGGTGAATATCGGGTATATGCATTATAAACGCGAGAAATCCTGGAATCCGTTCTAGAACCTGCCTCAAAATAGCTGCGCTTGCCGATACGGCGTTGAAAACGGATTCAAAATGCGGGGCCGGGAAGCGGCAGACTATCGTGTACACTCGACTCTGGCTTCCTGCTTCGTTCTACCGCCTGCATCCATGCAGGCGTCCGCTTTTGAATCCGTTTTCGTCTTGTCTCGGCTGCGCTCGCTTGATTTTGAAACAGGTTCTTTATTTAACATTTAATGTCATTTCGAACGAATGTGAGAAATCTGCCGCAGGCATCCCGAACGTAGTGAGGGATCAAAAGTATCATTCAAGAGATCTCTCCTTGCAGTCGAGACAAGGATTTCTCGCTACGCTCGAAATGACAATATCATCTAAATCGGGCCATGTTTAAATCATGGCCTGGTTTTATTCTTACTCTTTGTATTTTGTTGGGTTCGATACTCACAATCATTTATATCACCGGCAACCATAAAATTATTTCAACAAATAACCTCGTCTGCGATGCAGGCTGTCTTGAAAAACGCTTGTACCGGCATATCCGGGTCCTGTCAGAGGAAATCGGCGAGCGCCATTTTGAGAATACCGGCTCATTAGAAAAAACGGCTGATTACATCGAGCAGGAATGGATTGCGGAGGGTTTGCAGCCTGTCCGGCAATCTTATGCTGATAACACTTATCATAATATCATCGCCGAGATCAGGGGCAGTAAGCAACTGGATGAAATCATCATCGTCGGCGCCCATTACGATACGGTCTGGTTATCACCCGGTGCGAACGATAATGCCTCTGGTGTTGCGGCCTTGCTGGAGTTGTCACGCAACCTTGTCAAACTGAATCCTGAACGCACTGTCCGTTTCGTTGCCTTTACCAATGAAGAACAGCCTTTTGCCGGATCAGATGAGATGGGTAGCATGGTTTATGCCCGTCTATTACATCAGCAGGGTGAGAATGTTGTCGCCATGTATTCACTGGAAATGCTCGGATACTATTCGGACAAACCCGGCAGCCAGAGTTATCCGGTTCCATTGAGCTGGTTCTACCCGGACCAGGCAAATTTTATTGCCTTTGTGGGGAACATTCAGTCTGGCTGTTTACTATGGCAATCACTCAATGCTTTCAGGCGTCATTCAGATTTTCCGGCACAGGGACTCATCATGTCAGAGAGACTGGTGCCGGACATCAGGCGTTCCGACCATGCTTCATTCTGGGATGCTGGTTATCCGGCAGTGATGGTGACGGACACGGCTGAATTCCGGAATATTCATTATCATACTGTCGGGGATGTCATGCGGACACTGGATCTGAAGAAAATGGCCGGGGTGGTCGAGGGGTTGACCATGATGCTAGCCGGTCTTGCCGGGATTAATGAGGATTGATCATTCTCATTAGTATCCAGTTAACGTAATATAGGCCCGCAAAAAAATTATAACAAATTAGAGAGTAAATCAAAGTGAAGATCGTTATTGCACCCGATTCCTTTAAAGAAAATCTGACCTCCATGCAGGTGGCCACGTGTATTGAGAAAGGGATAAAAAAAGTATTGCCCAAGGCACGCTGTATTAAAGTGCCTATGGCGGATGGCGGTGAAGGTACTGTTCAGTCCCTGGTTGATGCCACCGGCGGAAGAATGATTAAAAAGCAGGTCGTTGGCCCGTTGGGCAAAAAAACCAGGGCAAGTTACGGAATACTGGGTGATGGGACAACAGCCGTGATAGAAATGGCCGAGGCATCGGGGTTGCCATTGGTGCCACGTCATAAACGCAATCCACTTAAGGCAACCACCTACGGGACAGGTGAACTGATCATAGACGCCATTAACAAGGGAGCAACAACCATCATTATTGGTCTTGGTGGTTCTGCGACTGTAGATGGTGGCGCCGGTATGGCCCAGGCGCTTGGCGTTCGCTTTTTAGACAGTGGGGGCAGATCGATTAAAGCACATCTTGGCGGTGGCCTGCTGGATAGAATCAGGGATATAGATATCAGTGCTGTTGACCGCAGGATCAAAAAAACAAAATTTATTATAGCCAGTGATGTGACCAATCCTCTTTGTGGAAAGACCGGTGCGGCGCATGTGTTCGGACCGCAGAAGGGCGCAACACCGGCTATCGTCAAAACTCTTGATCGCAATCTCAAACATTACGCCGATCTGATCAAACAGCAATTGAAAAAAGATGTCATCAAGCAGAAGGGTGCCGGCGCGGCCGGTGGGCTGGGAGCAGGATTACTGGCATTTACCCATGCCCGGATGAAACGCGGTGTTGATCTGGTGGTCGAGATCACAGGTTTGAAAAAACATCTCAAGGGTGCAGACCTGGTGATTACCGGCGAAGGACGGGTTGATTTCCAGACAGCATTTGGTAAAACACCCGCCGGTGTGGCCAAGGCTGCCCGCGCCTGCAAGGTGCCCTGTATAGCTATTGGTGGCAGTCTTGCCGATGATGCACGCGGTGTGTTTGAACATGGTATAGCGGGTCTGGAAAGCGCAGCTGCACGTGATATGGATCTGGCCACTGCGCTTGCAAATTCACGCAAACATCTGGAATTTGCCGGTGAGCGGGTGATACGCCTGTTGCTGATAGGGAAAGGCCTGGCGAAGAAGCGCTGACATTGCGTAACTTGCGGTAATAAACTCTCTCCGTAAAATCTCCCTGCATGGAATTTTCAAAATTTACAAGCCGATTCAGTTCACATGCCGGTATCGTGCAATTGATGGAAGATCTCGGCGCGGCACTTTCCGGTGATCAGAATGTGTTAATGCTGGGTGGCGGAAATCCCAGTCACATTCCGCAGGTACAACAAATTTTCCATGAAAGACTGGAGAGAATACTGGCAGACCCGGCTGAATTTGCCCATGTGATCGGCGACTATGATTCGCCACAGGGCGAACAGAAATTTATAGTATCACTGGCAAGGCTGTTACGTTCGGAACTGGAATGGAACATCGGGCCGGAAAATATTGTGCTCACCGCCGGCAGTCAGGCCGGTTTTTTCTATTTATTTAATATGTTTGCCGGTGAATTCAGTGATGGTGTCAACAAACAGATCATGTTGCCCTTGATTCCGGAATATATTGGTTATACAGATGTCGGATTGGTGGATAATCTTTTTGTTTCCTGCCGTCCGGAGATAGAAATCATCGATGATCATATATTTAAATATCGTGTGAATTTCCGTGAATTAAAGGTTGGTGGAAATATCGGGGCATTGTGTGTTTCACGGCCAACCAATCCTACCGGTAATGTACTCACAGATGACGAGATACGGCATCTGCTTGAGATTGCCAGCAACAGGAACATTCCCCTTATTATTGATAATGCCTACGGCCTCCCGTTTCCGGATATTATCTTTACCGGGGCCAATCCTGTCTGGACAGAAAACACAATTCTTTGTTTGAGCCTGTCCAAGCTTGGATTACCGGGCACAAGGACCGGGATCATTATTGCGTCAGAAGAGATCGTCAAAGTCATTACCAATATGAACGCGGTACTTAATCTTGCCCTGGGAAGTTTTGGTCCGGCGCTGGTCCTGGATATGGTAAAGAGTGGAGAGATTACACGTATTAGTCAGACCATTATCAAACCCTATTATCAAAACAAGGTGGAGCATGCCGTACGTTTGGTGCACAAGGAATTCAACGGAATAAATTATTATATCCATAAGCCGGAAGGTGCGATTTTCCTCTGGCTGTGGTTCCCGGGACTGCCGATAAGTTCAGAAGAACTTTATCAGCGGTTGAAGAAGAGGGGGGTGCTGGTGATCTCCGGGCATCACTTTTTCCCCGGTTTTGAAGAAGACTGGGAGCATAAGCATGAATGCATCCGTGTTACCTATTCCATGGAAACGCGTGTAGTTGAAGAGGGGATCAAGATCATCGCAGAGGAGGTCAGAAAGGTTTCCTGAGTTCAGGAAAAGTGATCCAGCAATTTTATACCGAATGAAATTATTTTTTCAGACATCGATTTTTTACGTTCATAATCAATCTCAAAAATATCCGCAGTATTCACAGATGAACTCAGATAATCATCACTGGTCCGTAATTCATCCACCAGTTTGAGTTCCAGTGCCCGTTTACCGTGCCAGTGTTCACCCGTGGCGATTTTTTCCACATCCACCTGGCTTCTGTTTTCATGGATAAATTCCTTGAATAACAGATGTATGTCTGCCAGTTCCTCCCGCATCTTTTCACGGTCCTCGTCAGTATTCTCACCAAACAGTGTCAGGGTGCGTTTATATTTACCTGCTGTTATCTCTTCAAAATCAATATCATGTTTTTTCAGCAGGCGATTGAAATTGGGCATTTGTGCAAGAACACCTACAGATCCGATAATGGCGAACGGCGCTGCAATAATTTTGTGCGCGACACAGGCCATCATATAGCCACCACTCGCTGCTACCTTGTCTACAGCTATCGTCAGGTGTATGCCTTTATCACGTATGCGTTTCAATTGTGACGCAGCCAGACCATAGCCATGTACTGTACCACCGGCACTCTCCAGTTTGACCAGAACTTCATCACCTGTAGTTGCAACGGTGAGAATCGCCGTGATTTCTTCACGCAATGAAGTTACTTCTGTCGCCCGGATATCACCCTTGAAATCAATCACGAATACACGTTTGCGTTTTTTGTCCAGGTCAGTTCCCTTGTCTTTTTTCTTGAGCAGGGCCTTATGTTCCTTGACAGTTTTTTTAAATTCTTTCTTGGTCAGTATTTGCGAATTTAGCATGAGGCCCATCGTTTCGAATTTACTGTTCAGGTTGGTAATATTCAGATGACCGTCCATATCGGTTCTGGAACGGAATATCATGATAAATATTCCACCTGCAACGATCACCAGGACGAGAATGACTGTCATAAATTTTGCGAAAAATATTCCGTACTCGATTAAATGTTCCATTGATTGATTGTTCTCATCTGATTGGGGATACCTGAGGTTACAAGATTAAATGTATCAAGATATCTGTTTTTAATATGTTGTTATTTCTATATGCTAATTTACAATTAACCATATAACAACACTGATTTAAGGCTTGAAGGATTGCTTATGAAGTGGATATTCGGGTTTCTGGGACTGTATCTGGGTGCAATATTGGCGGAATGGGTTGGCGCGGTCGCCGGTTTCATCATCGGTTTTGTCGGGGGTGCAGTCCTGCAGATGAACAGCCGTCTGGGCATGCTTGAACGGGAACTCCGGACAATACGGGAAAATCTGATGGATAGCCATGTTGACGTTAAAGATACAGATCAGCAAAAGCAACAAATCAATGAAGCTGAAATCAACCTGGAAAAACCAAATATTGGAAAGCCACCAGCCGTTGATGATAAACCGTCTGTCCGGGATGAAATACCACAGGCACCAGGGCTAAATACAGTAAAGGAATTTGTGGTCCCGGATTACACGGGGAAAGTGTCCGGTTATTTGAAAGAGTTTTTTACTTCCGGCAATGTTGTTGTGAAGACCGGTGTGATCATCTTGTTCTTCGGAATCGCCTTTTTGATCAGCTACGCAGTAGAGCGTAATGCTTTTCCACCCGGCTTGCGTCTGATTGCAATAGGCACCGGCGGCATCATTATGGGTGTTATGGGTTGGCGTTTGCGTGTAAAGAAACCAGCCTATGCTCTGGTTTTGCAAGGTGGCGGGACAGGCGTCTTGTTCCTGACCATCTACGCCGCCGTTAATATCTATACAATAATGTCACCATTGGCCGGATTCCTGGCCATGTTCGTACTTGTCTTGTTGTCCGGCTGGTTGGCGTGGTTGCAGAACGCACATTCACTTGCCATCTTTGCCGCTACCGGAGGTTTCCTTGCGCCGGTTTTGAATTCTACAGGACAGGGCAGCCATGTAATCCTGTTTTCATATTATGCTTTGTTGAACGCCGGGATTTTCGGACTCGCCTGGTTCAAGGCCTGGCGGTTTCTGAACTGGCTGGGTTTTGTTTTTACCTTCGTGATAGCATCATTGTGGGGTTACCAGTATTACCAGCCCGAATATTTCAGTTCGACCCAACCTTTCCTGATCCTGTTTTTTGTTTTCTATGTGGGCATCTCGATATTATTTTCATTACGGCAGCCGCCTGTACTGAAAGGTCTGGTTGATGGATCCCTGGTGTTTGGCACACCATTAATCGGATTCACCCTGCAAAGTGCACTCGTGGGCGATTTCCGTTATGGTCAAGCCTGGTCAGCACTGGTTATGGGGGTATTTTATCTCCTGCTGACATACATGCTCAGGCGTACGGTGTCGTTGAAGCTGCTGGCCGGGGCATTTCTCGCATTAGGTGTGATCTTTTCCAGTCTGACGGTGCCCTTTGTACTGGATGGTCACTGGACAGCAACAGTCTGGGCACTTGAGGGTGCAGGAATTTACTGGATAGGCATACGCCAGCTAAGGCTGCTACCACGCCTGTTCGGGTTATTGTTGCAATTTGGCGGCGCCATCGCATTTCTGATTGCTACACAAGGTACGGGCATGGGAACTGCCGTGCTGAACGGTGCCTATATCGGCTCAGTTTTTATAGCAGTGGCGGGATTGTTTATCAGTTATGTTTTAGACCAACATAAACATAAACTTGCAGATTGGGAGCAGCCATTCAATGTGCTCCTGTTGGCCTGGGGATTGTTATGGTGGTTTGGTGCGGGCATCAACGAGATCGACAGGTATCTGCCATATCAGTATGAGTTACATGCATCGGTATTCTTTATCTCTGTCAGCGCCCTGGTTTTTTCGTTGCTGGCAAGAAAACTCAATTGGCATACTGCGGAATCTACGTCAATCCTGCATTTGCCCGTCATTGTATTATTGTTGCTGATCTCTTTCATTGGTGACTCCCGGGACAATCCGTTTTATAACCTGGGTTACATTGCATGGAACACGGCCATTGCCGTGCAATATTTCCTGCTCTGGTACCATGAGCGAGTGTGGTCAGCCAGGATACTGGGTCACTGGCATGCGGGCACAATGTGGTTTCTTGCCTTTTTAGTAACCTGGACCATTGCCCGGTTTGCCGGTGATGTATTTATCGCACAAGATCTTTGGGTAAATGTCGCCTGGGGAATCATTCCTGCAATTACCATATTTATTTTGCTGTGGTTAAAAGACAAACCAAAGTGGCCGCTCCGGCCGTACAGGCAAAATTATTTATATATTGGAACGGCCCCGGTTTGTATTTATCTTGCTATGTGGGTGATCTATGCCTGTTTCCAGGAAGGCAATCCAGCACCACTAAAATACATGCCTGTCCTTAATCCGCTGGATATCGCACAGTTATTTACCATGCTGATAATCTATGAATGGTTAAGGCAAATTAATACCGGCGAGATCCGGAATGAATATAATTGTAATATTCATACCTTGATGTATATTCTGGCTGGCCTGGTTTTTATCTGGGTTAATTCACTGGTTGCCCATACGGTGCATTTTTATGCTGATGTCAGGTATGACTTGCATGCATTATTTAATTCATCTGTCTTTCAAACGAGCATATCAATTATCTGGACGCTGGTGGCCCTGGGGACCATGGGATTTGCAACATGGAAGGCCGCAAGAAAACCCTGGTTTGCCGGGGCCTCGTTACTTGCACTGGTCGTATTAAAGCTCTTTTTTGTCGATATGAAAGATTCAGGCACGGTTGAACAGATTGTTTCCTTTATCACGGTGGGCATATTGATGTTGATGATAGGTTATTTTTCCCCGTTACCGCCGAATGATGGGGAAACATCGGCAAGTCAGGGCAGTGTATAATCAAGATGAATAATCGTGAATTGACTTATCGCGGATCCGGAATTGAATCCATGATGACCCCGTCATGATTAAAAATGAGCAGTGAATTCCCGTATTTTCCCTGAAATGGAACAAAGGCCAGTTCACCATCTTTATAATTATTGTTTTTCAGATAATCTTCTTTAATGTGCAGGAATTTTTCGGACGGGTTTTCCATGTTTTCCAGGGAGGCCATAAACAGTTTTTCTATATGTTGTTTTATGGGTTCCATAAGAAAAAATAATTTTGCAGAAATAATTCCTTCCATAAATTCATAGGCAAATGCACCTGCCTGTTCTTCTTCGGTGACGGCAGCCCGTGCATATACAACAGGTGGCTTACCAGTGTCCATTGCCTGTATATCAATGGGTGATTTTTCCTGCAAAGTCAGTTCTTCTTCAAGTACGGGGTAGATTACGCCGTCCGATAATGACAACGCAACCGGACGCTGGGAATGTACAGCGAATGCGCCCCAGGTAAATGCGCTGATTTGAATAATTCCGATCATGCATAAATCAAATATGATCGCTTTCAGTGATTTCCCGGGATTGAATAATAATAGTGTCAGAAATGGTCCAAGGACGAAGTCGACAAACAGCATGATTCTGATCCCCTGCCAGCCGCCATTAACAGTAAAATGGGGCTTGGGATACCAGTGCAACAATATGTAATAAAGAATGATTAAGAATGCAATGGCGCTGACGGAAAGATGAACAGAAAACGCCTTTAGCCGGATCGGGGTAGATTTGTTTGCCATAAATAATGCTAATCGAAAATATCCTGAATATTTTCAAGCAAATTATGCAAAGAAAACGCAACCTGTCAACAGCATGCTGGTTGTATATAGCGGATATAAAATTACTGTAACATTGAAACCACTATCAGATTTAAACTATGTATCAGGAATGCGGGCAGTATCCGGGAAGACAGAATACTTATTCGTTATTTGATGTAATTTTTTCCAGTTCCTTGCGCCGGTATTCAATTACCTGGGTAAACGCCATTGCGACGCGGGGGACATTCTCAAAGTAGTGTGTCAGGTCCTCATATTTCGCCTTGAGTAATATTGCCGGATGAATCGCGCGTACAGACGCATTTCTCCGGCCACCTGAAAAATAACCCATTTCACCGATAGGTTCACCTTCACCGACCTGTGCTATGGGAAATTCATTGCCTGCATTATCTACTCTGTAAACCTCCACCAGCCCGGATCCAATAACATACATAGACGGATCTTCTTCCCCCTGCATGATAAATTGTTCACCCGGGGCAACATTTACCTCCGTAAAATATTTACTCAGTGCGGAAAGTTCAGTTTTGGTTAACGAAGCAAATACCGGACAGCCCGCCAGCCGGGCAATACGCTGGTTACGCAGGCTGTTATCAAGTTCGTCTTTGGTAATAATGCCCTGCTCGAGCAGAATTTCACCGATAGGTTTAAGCTGACCACTGCTGGCATAGGTTGAGATTTGTTTTTCTACGGCATTACTGATGGCGCCTTTGGATACCACCAGAAAGTCTCCCAGTTTCCTGGGGTCAGGTTTTTTGGGTTCTATATCAGTCACAGTTGTGTCACCCGGAAGATTGGATTATTAATCAGGATATTAGGTTAATGGTCAGTTTCAGGCAATGAAATTAGCCCGGATTCCTATCTTTTTACATATTGATCCCGGTAGGACCGGGCCAGATCTTGCGCCTCTTTGAGTTGTTCCGGACTTAAGTTAGCACTGACCCTGTCGAGAGTGATCTTGGCGTCAGTGATACCTTGTTCCAGCGCTATCGTTAACCAGGCATAGGCCTTGATGTCATTCTGCTGAACAGCCAGGCCTGCAGCATACATTTCGCCTAACCGGAATTGTGCGTTGGCAAATCCTTTTTTGGCAGACCGGCCAAACCAGTTGATGGCTTTGCGATCGTCCTTTTCAGTCCCCAGCCCGTTCAGATACAACAAGCCGATTTTATATTCTGCATCAGGCCGTCCGTATTTTGCCGCCCTCTGAAACCATTTGAAAGCTTCAGTATAATCCTGCGGGACACCGTGCCCCGCAGAATACATGGAGCCCAGGGCATACATGGCCCTGTGATCGCCATTTTTCGCCAGTGGCAGGAATTCCTTAGCGGCAGTTTCGTAATCGCCCTGTTTGTAGGCCTCACCGCCACTTTTAAAATCGGCGTATGCCTGAAATGAAAAACACAGGAGTATAATAACGGTAAATATTTTATTCAGCATGGCCAGGTCAGTTGAATGATTATTTCGAACTCACTACAAAATTCTATCAGAAAGATAAATCCTCCCCCTTGGAGGGGGAGGGTATGGGTGGGAGTAGAATATACCCATAGTCTGGAATACACCCCCATCCTGGCCTCGGCTTTGGCTCCTGCATCGCTCTACCGGCTCCATCCATGGAGTCGTCCCCCCTGAAAAGGGGAAGGAACTTATCTGGTTTATCGCATAAAGTTCATTACATGATTAAGCATAGCCTAAAACAGGCGCCTGTGCGAAATCCTGGCAAATTTCACGAACGGATATTTTTTCTCACATAGCTATAAGTCACGGTTGACTTGCCTTTGGCCGGAACGTTCAATTCAAACTCGATTTCTTTTGAATTGACGAGTTTGAAATCGTGGGAGCTCTTTTTGATGTCCCATTCATCCTGCATGGGCTCGATGACCTTCAGGGTGGCAGGTGCGTCCTTGAAATTTTCTATCTCAATCCGAATCTCCTCATTGCTGTCATAGAGAACAATATGGTCATTCCGGTTACGCCTGATATTACTGCGCTCTTCGGTAACTTTGTGTTGTGTTACAGACAGATCCCGGCTGTCACCAATGTGCAGGGTCATTTTTTGACCGACAGGTGTGAAACCGGCCATATCTTCACCCAGGAATATGGTGCTTGTGCCGGCATCGTTCTGGTAGATACGGGCCTTACCACCCCATAAGGCATGTTGCCCAAGCTGGTTATTTTTCATATTTTCAAGTTCATAAGAGACAGGTATGCCCGGGGTTTGCTTTTCCTTTTCAGGTTCCCAGGGATGTATGCCGGCATTGAAAATAAATATTTTCCTGATTTTGAGATTACCGGTTTCAAAAAACAACATGCGCCGGGTTTCACCATCCAGAATGCTTTTTTCAAAATCATTTCCGTAGTCAAGCTGAAACAAGGCTGAGTCAAAGGACTCGCCGGAGAAATTTCTAAGCACGAGATAGGAAGACAGATCCAGTTTGTTTTCCTGATGATTGGTTTTTGCTTCATAGGTAATAACACGATCGATATTCGACAACAGATAACTGATCCTGATTTTCTCCTGTTGATTGTCAGGACTGAATATCTCCCAGACCAATGCCTGTTCATTGGGTGGGTAGCTGACATTAATCAGCCGGGTGCTGTCTGGATGTTGCAATATGGTGAGACGGAGGGAATCCGGGTCGATATGCACGCCTTTCCAGGAAAAATCGATCTGGTTGACCCCTTTGTGCAGGGACAAGGTCCGTTCTTCCTGTATCAGGGTAACGTCCGGATGATCGAGACGGATAATAGTATTCTCCCTTTCAGGCAATGCCACCAGTTTGGTGCGTGCTGTTGCCGGGTTGGTGAGCGATAAACCCGATATTAATAAAATAGCGATATAAATGTTTTTCATTTCAATACTCCTCAGGGCTATCCGGTTTGTCTGTCATTTTTTGAAATCGAGAAAACTGATACCTGCCATTGAACATTGCTTTCATCAGTGATTGGCATTCTGACGTTCACCTTCCAGATAGGTGATGTCATAGGCCAGGGTAGTGTTGCTGTAGGCAGCGATATCAAGTGTGTATTTCACTGTATCAATGTCTACCCCTTCAAACTTGCCTTTGTTCTCTTCCTGATTATTTATCTTCCAGTATGGCGTGTTGAAGTTACGGAACACCTCGATCTTGATCGGCAAGTCGCGATTATTTTCCACCTTGATTTCCCATTGCTGGATGCGGTCAGAACCGGAGATGTCACCATGACGGTTAAATCGATAGTTTTCAGATTTTTCAGACATCAACACCGGATCAATCTTCACATCACGGGCCGCACCAAAATCCAGTTCGACCTCCTGGTCAACCGGGATATATTTACTGGGTACATGGCCGATATAGGCGAGTTGCTGATCCTTGCTGACATGTTTGAAAATCTTGATATCGCCATCCGGCAGAGGTTCCTTGCCAAGTTGATGTACGGTATCGTTCCTGAAAATAACTAATCGTTGTGTGGATTTTCCGTAGCGTTCTTCTTCATAACGGTAAAGATTCTGTACTGGTATTTTGTCCACGCTGAACGAGGGCAGGCGCTTGCCCCAGCCATCGGGAATATTCTCTGTGCCTTCTATTGTGTACAGAAAATATTCTGATAATCCTTCCTTAATGATGGATTTGACCTCCATGCTGGCTGCAGCCTTGGCCATATCCTCGGCAACACCCAGGGCACGGTAGGCATCCAGCCGCACATCAGATTCACTTCTTGTCAGTGGCAGGTATTGCGGTGTTCCCGGACGGTTGTAAGGTGAATCTCTTCCAGCCAGCGCCATGATTTCATCCAGTAAGTGTATCGTTCCTACGATCACACGTGTTGATGCATTCTCGTAATCTTCACCGCTGTGATTCTGGATAGTGACATAGGCATCCAGATGCATGTGCCGTTCGTCCTTCGACAACGTGCCCATGTAGAAGGCCCGCCAGTTCAGTCCGGAGGTAAAGAAAGTGATTTCAACAGCAACAGGCCCGTCAATTTCCGACTCAATACTCCACACTGCACTGCCGGTAATATTGGCAGGGAAATTGACCTCCAACAGACGTACCTTGCTTTCATTGCCGGGGGCATAAAGTTGCACAGAGGTTGGATCAATAAGCGTATTCTCCCAACCGAATTCCAGACGATTAAGGCCTTTCTTCAATATGAGTGTGCGTTGTTCTCGCACCAGGGTCAGATCGGCTGAGTTGTATATGGTCAGTTGGGTCTTGTCCCGTGCAGGTAATGTCACCAAATCGATCTTCGCATCAACAGCAGTAGACCAAACCAGCAAACCAGTGAGCAGTAAATAGAGGGGTTTCCGCAGCATGTTCTAGTTCCCGTAAAAGATTGTGATGCCGCTGTAAACGGAATGGATTTGAAAAAGGGTTAAATCGGGTAGAAAATTTTGTAAGAATTGTGGAATCTCTGAATTGCCTTAACTACTATTGTTATACCTGCCCATATTCAGAACTTAACATTGATGGACGCCTTTTTACCTAATACGGGATACAAAATGAATCTGCTCGAAGAACAACAGCTATCATGCCCTTATTGTGGTGAGTGTATTACCGTGTTAATTGATTGTTCACTTGCAGAGCAGTCTTATATCGAGGATTGCCAGGTATGTTGCCAGCCGATAGTGCTGGATGTGACGATCAACGATGAAAATGAAATCAGCGTAATACCCAGATGTGAGAATATTTGATTGGAGACTACGAAATAAAAATTTTATTCTGCCCCATAATATTTATAATCATTTAAACGAACGGAACATGTCTTACTCTTACAAATATTTGGATATATACTCTGGACATGAAAGAGAATTATCAGGAATTGGAAAAACAGGCGCGGGCCTTGAGCTTCCGGCAAAAAGCAGCGCTTGCGCGTACCTTGATTGAAGTGATCTTCCCCCGAAATAGTAGACACCAAGTTAAGAGTGATATTCTTAACAACGAGAGGTGTTTCAATGACAAAGCAACGCAAGCGACATACAGCAGAA
>Ga0209002_10000061_pt1 | contig 59655 bp, 62 predicted proteins | sample Rifsed16ft2_FD_184010 | JGI IMG/M metagenome (GOLD analysis project Ga0209002, IMG submission 184010) | Soil microbial communities from Rifle, Colorado, USA - sediment 16ft 2 (version 2) | ecosystem: Environmental > Terrestrial > Deep subsurface > Rock core/Sediment | place: Rifle, Colorado...
TTCGGTCATACGCCTTCACTCCGGCCATGTCTTTTCCGTCAAAACTCCAATACCCGACGAGGCCGGAATTTAGGCCGATGTATTTGGGGGCCTGAACGATCAATGCCGCTTCGGCAGCATTAAAATTGAAAATGTAAAAAGCAAAAATAAAAATGACAATTAAAAATCTTAAAATTTTAGATTTAACAGTGTAGTTTTGCATTTTGATATTTACATTTTGCATTTACTTTTTTCCCTTCATAGTTAATATACTAGAAGCCAATATTTTCGCCGCTTCCTCAAGCTCCTTTAATAGCCATTTTAACTCTTCCAAATCTCCTTTCCCAGTATCTCGTAGCAACGCCAACCAAACCTTTGATTCATTGGCGGATTTAAGCGAATGCGTGAAAAAATTGATAAAATCTTTTTTAGAGCTGGCCGAATTTGCTTCAACATAATTGGCGAGCACACTCGTTCCGCTACGTAATAACTGTTTTCCCATGACAGAGCATGTTGAATCTCTGGGCAATTTATCAATGAACTTTATCAATCGAAGAACCCAGCTATACAGCCTAGTCTTAAACTCATTTTTAAATTTTGCTTTGTCATTTTCCATTTTGATTTTTGAATTTTAAATTATTTAAATCTAAACGTTGCCATTACTTTCGAAAGTAATTCATCATATTTCGCGTAAGTAGAGGCTTGATATAGGCGGTCTTGATGAACGAACCAGACCTCGCGAACGTCTCCGATATCAGTATCTTTGCTGAAAAAAACTAAAGCTTCTCCCCCCGCTATCTCGACTGTTTGCGGGTCTTTAATCACTATCTTCGGCTGGTCTATGAGAATTCTTTCTTGAGTTATCGGTCCCAGCTCGTCGTACGGCATAATAAATATTTGGAACGACTCTTCTGAACTCGTTTTGCTAAAAACCAAGATTTTAACATTGTCTTCTCCGGTATCGTTGACGATAAATCCTTCCGGATAATCAACAGAAAAGCCTAGAGCGGGGTCTTTATAGCGTAATTTTAAATCAGGATTGGTGAAAGGATAATCCTCAGTTTGGTCCCCATTTTTTGTGGTCTCAGAGCCTTTGTCGCCCTTTAAATACCAAAAAACGCCGCCTACGGCCAATACCAACACCAAAATAACTAAAATAAATTTATATTTCATAGTCATATTATTTATTGCCCTATAAGAAATTCTACCACAGCGTAAGGTTGGGCAAGAGCCAATTTACCACCAAGATTGTTGAAAGCAAATGTGCCTCTTTGAGCTACATCAATTGCTAGATAAGAGCCGATCTCAAAAAGATCCCCCGCGGCAAAAATGGCGTCCCCTATGCGCTCGGCATAGAAATTAAAAATCCCCAAAGGAAGAGCTTTTACGTCCGGCTTTATAAATTCCCAATCAAGAACCAATTCACGTACGAATTTCGAATTCCCGATAAGACCCCCCAAAGAAAAATTTATTCCCGCCGCCGCCGAAAGCATATCTGGAGCTCCATCCTCCGCGTACGCGAAATCGGCATTCAACGAATCTCTCGCGAAATTCGCCAAAATTTCGCTCGCCTCGGCCGAGCGCGCCTGCGCTAATTTGATATTTTCCCCAAACTCAAAATAATCTTTGACAGCCTTCCTGCGTAAAACAAAAAATCCCTCCCAAAGGCCCATACCTCCCTCTTTATAAAAACTTTTTATCTCAAATCCTTTTTGTGCCAAAAAATTGGAGCTGCCTCTGAAAAAGTATAAAACCCATTCATCGATTATCTTCCCCTGTCCGCGTAGAGGCGTGAGCTTGGCTCCTAAAAAATCTCCGGATGAAGCCAGGCGAGCCGTGGAAAATTCGAACCCACGCTCAAACGCAAACCAGGAATTTTTAAATCCGTCAGCAAAAACACTGGCCGCAGACGAAGATCCAAAAAAGACAAGTGCGGCCAAAATGGCTACAGTCCCGAATTTTACTTCCCTAAAATTATTCCCGTTGTATTTCGCGAGAACATTCGCTTCGGTAATCACCTTATCTTTCGAAAGCTCCGGCAAAAGCCTTGCTCGTAAAAATTTATCCTCTGCCGGGCGAATATCTAGATTTAGCTCTGCTTGCGGAGATTTCTCCACAGCTCGCCCCTCCGGGCCGTAAGACCCGAGCTCCGCTCCGTTGGAGTAGACGCTCCGGAGGACGGGCCTGAGGCCTTCGGCGATAGCAAGAATGTCATTAAATTCCTTTTCGCTCCAATATCGCCACCCCAACTGATCGCGCTTGGCCTCCGGTATTTTCCCCTCTTTTTCCCAACGCAAAATTGTGGTCTTTCCCAGGCCCAATTTTTTGGTTATATCCGCAGCGTTGTATTTTTTCTCTCCCAAAGTTTAAATTCATATTCGTCTTTTGAACAAAAAAATAGGGCAAAGACGCTTCTTTTCCCTACTACTAATAATATACCATACCGGTATACCATTAAAGGCGATTTGTGGATAAACATATTGACACATATTTGCGTTTCCTAGTATCATAAGAATAAGCCGTAGAGTTCTTATGGAGGTACCTTCGATCGAATGCTGTTCTTTAATTAGCGGTTAAAACCGTCTTTTACAAAAAAATAATACGATTCTTTTCTCTATAAGGAGGGAGAATTAATTAAAGGCCTTGCGGTAGAGCGAGCCAAAAGTGACTAATTCTACTGCAAGGCCTTTTTTCTTTTCCTGCCTGCCGGCAGGCAGGTTATAAACCTTAATATTTATAGATAAAGTATCGGGTCCAAATAGCCTCCGTATGGCAATATACCGCACACACGGGATGATTTCATCTGCACAGTGCGGGCATCATAGACGGTGAAATGAAGATGCGGTCCCGTCGTATATCCAGTGTCCCCGCTATACGCTATAAGATCACCCCGCTTTACCGCTTCGCCTTGGGACACCTTAATAACCGATAAATGCGCGTAGACGGTTGAAAGATGATTTTGATGCTCGATTAATATCCACTTTCCGTACGATCCTCCGGGGCAAGCTATATCCGAATTTCCTGAACCTTTAACAACACCGTCTTCCGCCGCCATAATTTGCGTCCCTACTGATGCGCGCAAATCAATTCCGTTATGCGAATTTTGGTTGTATACGTCCGTATTTTTCGCGAAATCCGTTTTGCCGAAATTCTGCGTAATCTTGGGGTCGCGCAACGGCCAACCTAAAACTCCGGGACGCGACGGGGGCAGAGAGGCCGGGTCGATTAGCAAGCGCAATTGGTCTTCAATTTTTCTTATGTCGTCCAAAATTTGCGATCGCTGCTTTTCTCGCTCTCTGACAAGTTTTTGATATTCCGCTTCTTTATTCTTTGTATCGCGCAAAAGCTGGTCCTTCTTCTTTTTCGAAGTTTCTTCGACGGATTTCCTATCCGAAAGCTCAAACGCCAAATTAACAAGCACTTTCTTGACCGACGATTCTTCCTCCTCCCTCGCCTCCAAATCCACTTTGAGATCTTTCAATTCGAGTAAATCTTTTCTAACCGCCTCATCCAGGCTTTCGATATTTTTGACGTCCGTAAAAAAGTCCGAAAGTTCGCCGTGTTTTAATAAAATCTCGACAAGCGATTCGTCGTCTGCTTCGTTTATCGCGCGCATAATTTCCCCCAGCGAAGCTTTTTTGTCCCCTATCTCGCTATTTTTTTTATTGATCTCGAGTCCCAATTTTTCTAAATTAAGTTCAGATGCGTAAATTTTCCCCTGTGTGAGGCGAATCTCGGCGTTAAGCTTCCCGATCTGTGCGGTAAGCGATGATATTTGGTTTTTTAGCGTTCCTGCCTCAGAAACTTTGGCGTCAATCTGTTTCTGGTACTCCGCGATTTCCGCCTCGATGGCCGCTATTTGGTCTTCCCTGTTTTTTATTTGAGATTTAAGGTTGTCGACCGTTGCAGCTTGGGAAAAGCCAAACGATAAAAACAAAATTCCAATCAATGCCAAAATCCCGAATCTAAAGTTTAGAAATTGCATGGCGGATTCGATTTAGCGATTCTTCACTCCCTAAGACCTCGATAATCTCGAGGGGGCCCGGCGAATTTTTAAGCCCTGATAAGGAAACTCGGAGCGGCCACAGTACCTCTCCCCTCCCTTCCTTTTGGGCATACACCATAATATCTCCGCCGGAGGAAATCAGCTCGCAAACTTTTTCCAAGTGTTTTTTGGTGTCTTCTTTTGACGCATTCTTCCAGATCAATAACCCGGCCTCGTAATCTTTAGGCTCAAAAATAAACTTCGCTTCTTCCTTAAAATCAGAGAATTTTGAGATGCGGTCGCGGAAAAGCTTGGCAGCCTTACCCATTTTTCCCCCCTCCCATTCCTTGGGGACAAACTGGGCCACATTCTCAATAATTTCGCCTTCACTTAGTTTCTTAATGTATCCCCTGGATATCCAATCGAGTTTCCTTTTGTCGAAAATAGCACCCCCTTTCTGCACCCGTGCGAACGAAAATTCGCTTACTAGTTCTTCTTTCGATAAAATTTCCCGGTCATCCTCAGGGTGCCATCCCAAAAGCGCCAAAAAATTAAACATTGCCTCCGGGGGATACCCAAGTTTTTTATATTCCGAAAGCGCCTCGGCCCCATGGCGCTTGGAAAGTTTTGACCTATCTTCCCCTAAGATCAATGGTAAATGCGCATACTTAGGTGTCGGACACCCAAGTGCTTGCTGAATTAATATCTGTCTCGGGGTATTTGAAATATGGTCTTCTCCACGTATTACGTGGGAAATTTCCATTAACGCGTCGTCAAGAACGGCAGCTAAATGGTAGAGGGGTGTTTGTGTGTCCTTGGCAATTACAAAATCGCCTAAATCTTCAGTGTCGACTTCAACCTGCCCCCTTATAATATCGTCGAATTTTACAGGGCCGCCCTTATTTTTGAATCTTATTACTTCTTTTGAATTTCCTTCCACTTCTTTTGAGACGTATGCCGAGCCATTTTCCAACATCTTTTCTATATATTCAGCATAGATTTCTTTTCTGTCCGATTGGCGGTAAAAGCTGTCCCAACTTAACCCTAGCCACAAAAGTGCTTCTTTTGCGTCATCTTCATATTCCTTCCGTGAACGCTCTAGATCGGTATCTTCGATCCTCAAAATAAACTCCCCTCCGCTTTTCTTCGCGAAGAGATAATTGAAAATTCCAGCGCGGGCGTTGCCTACATGGAGTAGCCCCGTTGGGGAAGGCGCAAGCCTGGTCCGGATCTTTTGCATCAGTGCGCGAGTCCAAGGCGAATAATTTCCGAGGCAATCCTCTGGGCGGCATCGGGTTTCGCAAAAGATTTAGCCGCCTCGGACATTTTTTGCATGCGCGGTTTGTCGGCCATCAGCAATTTAATTTCACGCAGAAGAATATGCGGGGTCATATTTGCCTCTTCTATTACCTCTGCAGCTCCTGTTCTCGCGTACGCGTAAGCGTTTTCACGCTGATGGTCTTGGGCTGAAGATGGCAGCGGAATCAATATTGAGGGCACGCCCATCGCGGCTATCTCAAAGATGCTGCCTCCGGAGCGCGCAATTATCAGCGATGTAGCTTTATAAGCGTTTTTATATTTTTCTTCGTCCAAGAATGTGAAGGGATGGTACCTAAACGCAAATTTAGAGGCCTCCAAAGATACGCTCATTCTTTCTTTAACCGTATTTATGTTCGCCACCCCGGTCTGATGGATAATTTGGCAAAATTCCAAAAGATCCTTCAATATGTCCAGAATAGCTTCATTTATTTTCACGGATCCCTGCGACCCCCCGAAAACAAAAATTACCGGAATATCTTCCTCAAGCCCGAAAAGCTCTCTCGCCCTTTCTATATTTCCGCCTATAACCTCGCGCCGTATTGGATTTCCGGTCAATGCGGATTTTTCTTTGGGGAAATATTTCATTGATTCGGGATAGGAAACGGCGATTCTTTTCGCAAACTTTGCAGCCCATTTGTTCACTCTGCCGGGTATTGAGTCCGTTTCGTGGATAATTACCGGAACTCCGAGAAGGCGCGCTGCAAACAGAAGCGGAAAGCTCGCGTATCCGCCTTTAGAAAACACTACGTCGGGAAGATTTAGATACAGAAGCCATGAAGCTTTTATAATACCCCATGCCGTCTTCAACGGATCAAAAAAATTCTTTATCGAAAAATAACGGCGAATTTTACCAGCCGGAACTTTTAGGTAGCGTATTCTGTCTTCCTTAAGCAGGTTTAAGTCGTAAGGATCATCCGCGGCATAAATGATGTCCAAATCCTGCAGCTTTTGTTCAGAGGCAATATCCCGCAACGCCCTCTCCACCGCGATAAGCGGATAAAAATGCCCTCCGGATCCCCCTCCGGCAAATATTATTCTCATATGGTTTTATTATAACAGAAAAACTCAAGTAGTTTTTGAAATATTTAAAAGTATCCCGGCTTCAAGAAGGGTTATGGCCAGAGAAGAACCCCCCTGGGATATAAAATTGAGAGGGATTCCGGTTAAGGGCGCAAGCCCGGAAAGTGCCGCAATATTTATCATTGACTGGATTACTATCAATAAGACCGCTCCGGAGCCTAAAAGTTTGCCGAAAGCATCCGGAGCAAAGCGCGAGATATAGAATCCTCGCCAGGCAAGAAGCACAAACAAAAAAATTATCATCGCGGCTCCGATGAAGCCAAATTCCTCCGCGGCAACGGCAAAAATAGAGTCCCCTACCGGTTCGGGAAGGTACTGAAATTTTTGCCGCGACATTCCAAAGCCCCTTCCCCAAAGTCCTCCTGAACCTATTGCGATCAAGGATTGGCGCACCTGATAACCAGCGCCTTGCGGATCGTGTTCGGGATTAAGAAAAACCAATAACCGGTCTCTGCGATACGGTTCGAGTTGAATTAAAATTCCTAAAAGTATGAGCCCAATAAGAACCAGCGCTAAAACATGGGTAACTTTTCCTCCGGCGATTAGAAAAAGAAAAAGCCCAGATATGGCAAGTACCCCGAGAGTTCCGATATCCGGCTGTAAAACCAACAACGATGATGCAATCCCCATGATTATCAAAAACGGGATTAATCCGCCCCTAAGCGACGAGGTTCTGCCGACTCTTGAGGAAAACCATGCGGATAGATACAGAATTAGGCCGAACTTCAGGAGTTCCGCGGGCTGGAAGCTAAATGGCCCGAATGAGAGCCAGCGCACCGCACCGCCGACTTTGAGCCCGAGGCCCGGGATCCAAACCGCTGCGGTAAGCAAGATGCTTCCGGCAAAAATTGCCAGCGCCCAATTTTTCCATTTTTTGTAGGGAAATTTCGCCGCGAAAATAAAAAGTATAAATCCTACAACCCCGCCCATCATAAGTTGGCGAAGTATGAAAAAATACGACGGTGCCTCCATGGAAGCCGTAATCCCGATTGAAGCTGATGCTAAAATAAAAAATCCGGCGATGAGCAGTGTTGCCACGATCCCTTTGAATATCGGATCGGTATTTACTTTAATTCGCGCGCCCATTTCTTAAACTTATCCCCTCTCTCCTTGTAATTGCTGAATTCGTCGAAGCTTGCAGTGCCTGGAGAAAGAATAACTATGTCGCCCTTTTTTGAAATTTTATGCGCTTCTTTTATGGCGCTCTTGAGCCCAGCAGTTTTCGAATGCCTGGAAAATCGGATCATTTTAGAGATGCGTTCGAACTCGTTGGCAGCTGCGCCAAAATATATCGCGCGCTTTATATCTCTTTGGGCAAGACGCCTTACCAACAGCGTTAAATTCAACTTCTTATTATACCCGCCCGCGAGAACAATTTTTTCTCCCTGAAATGCGTCAATGCCTCCGATAGCCGATCCGACATTAGTCGCTTTCGAATTATTATAGTAACCGACGCCTTTAAGATTTCTAACAAATTCGATTCTGTGTTCCAACCCTTTAAAATTGTTGATCGTCTGCACTATCGACTTGGTTCCAACACCAAGAAGCTTCGCCGCCCTAAATGCGGCCATCGCATTTTTATAATTATAGTCTCCGGGGATTTTAAGCTTAAACCCGAATTTTCGCGCATTCTTTAGTACAATGGGGATCATCCTACCGCGAGATTTTTTTGCGATATTCAATGAATATCTATTCTCCGAAAAATATACAACCGCATCGGATTTTTTCTGGTATTTCGTTATGTTGCTTTTTGCGTCCAAATATTCCTTAAAAGTTTTATGTTTGTCCAAGTGCTCCTCAAAAATATCGAGTACTAGCGCGATATTCGGAGAACGATTCAAATCTTGAAGTTGAAAACTTGAAAGCTCAATCACGACAATACTCCCAGGATTAAGCCTCGGGAAATGCCCCAACGGATTTACCCCTATGTTGCCGGCCAAAAATACCTTTCTGCCCGCGTCTTTTAAAATTTTGTATAAAAGCGTAGCTGTTGTCGTTTTCCCCACGGATCCTGTCACGCCAATCACTTTTACATTTTTTTTCTTTCCGACTTTCTCAAAAAAAAGCCGCGTCAAACTCGAAACCTTTTTTCTGAACCTGCTCAATTCCGGAAGGTTATACGGAACTCCCGGGCTCCTGAAAACCACATCGAATTTCCCGATATTCTTCAAATAATTTTTTCCTAAAACTTTCTTGATGCCCCTCGCAACTTTGATTCTTGGATCGCGATCTAAAATCGTGATATCAACGTCCTTCTTTTTTTTCAAATAAGAAAACAGGGACTTTCCTTCAAGCCCAAAGCCTAAAATCGCAACACTTTTCATTGTCTTTAAACCCTTTTTATAATCCTTCCGGCAAGTTCGCCAGCCATAACCCCGCTTTTCACTGCCGCCTTTCCGTTCACAAAAACCCAATCCACTCCCTCAACTTCCTGTCGTAATGCCGTATAATTGGGGATGCTTTTAATTTTCTCAAGATCCAGAATCGCCAAATCCGCAAAAAATCCCTTCTCGATTTTCCCGCGATCTTTAATTCCTAGCGCGTACGCGGCCTCTTCCGTAAATTTATGCAAAATATCCTCGAGTTTTATATCGTTTCTTTCCTTGGCGAAAATCTGGAGCGCTCTCGGGAAAGTGCCGAACGATCTTGGATGCGGGAGATCAAACGGCATTTTTGTTTTAAGATCATACCCCACGCCATCCGAAGAAACTAACGCGTACTCTTTAGTAATAAGATCGTGCAGATGATCTTCCGATATGGCTTCATTAAAAATAGAAACCTGAAGCTCGTTAATTTCCAAAAGCTCCGCGATAATTTCTTCCGGATCAAGCCCGGAGGAATCCGCAAGCTCCTTTATCGTTTTGCCGATGGAGGTCGCATCCTTAAAAGTTGAAGCGACGACAATTTTATCATAATGCAAGGTAAGCGATTTCAAATAATCCAGCGCTTCCCTTCGGGCTTTTGGGTCTTTCAGCGCTCCTAAAATTTTTGCCCTTCCTCCTTCGATTATCCATGGCGGCAAGAACATATACAAAAGAGAACCGGTCTTTGTGTACGGGAAAAAGTCCAAGCTCACCTTGGACCCCTCTTGCCAAGCGGATTCAATTAAATTAATCGCCTCAGGCAGAGAGGCCCACGAGCTTTTCCCCAAAATCTTAAAGTGCGAGATTTGCATCTCGGCGCCAGAATCGCGGGCGAATCCTATTATTTCGGCAATCGCCGGCAAAATATTTTTCCCCTCATCTTTAAGATGGTGTTTAATCATGCCCTCGTGTTGGGCAACTATAGTAAATAGCTCCTTAATCTCGGCATTAGTCGCGAATTTCGCATGCGCGGCTGCAAACGAGGTCGATAGGCCGAAAGCGCCTTCTTCGAGCGAATTTTTCAAAATAAATTTTATCTCTTCGATTTCTTTATCGGTTAGGTTTCGCGCAGCATCCCCCAAAATTCCTCTACGCAGGGTCCCGTGCCCGACCAGCGTTGCAAAATTAACTCCGATGGGGTGCTTTGAGAGTTCGTCGAAAAATTCTCCAACGCTTCTCCAGTTTGCGTTTATTTGCGTGACGTCGGCCCATTTATGGATTCCCTCGATATCACTCGCGTGAACCAGGGGCGCAAGAGAGGCGCCGCAATTGCCGCCAAGAATAGTCGTTATTCCCTGCTTGAGCATGCTCTCCTGCTTTGGCTGCGAAAAAAGCGTCCAGTGCGTATCCGAATGGTTGGTTAAATCAATAAACCCCGAGGAGATATACTTGCCCGTTGCATCCACAACGAGATCCGCCTTTTCAGCCGAAAAATCGCCTAAATCCTCGATTTTATCGTTTTTTATTCCAATGTCAATGCGTTCGAACTTGCGCCCCCGAAGCACATTGCCCCCTTTAATCAAAACTGAATATGACATATCTAAATTATAGCGCTACCGCCCAAGTATCGCTATAACCATGCCGACCATGGCGCAGACAGACGCCAATATCCACGCTCGCATAGTAACTTTATATGCAGGCCAGCCCTTCGCTTCGAAATGATGGTGCAGTGGCGAGACAAGAAAAACTTTCTTCCCGAAAAATCTTTTAGATATAAGCTGGATGCTGACTGATGCGGAGTCTAGGACCAGCGGAAGCGCGATTAGGGGTAAAACCGAAACTGCGTCCGTGAGAAAAGCGATTACAGTAAGCGAAGTTGTGAGCCCAAGTATTCCAGTCTCCCCCATATAGAATCGGGCGGGAGGAATATTAAACCATAAAAAGGCCGCAATCGCCCCGACGACGACTGCCGAGAAAGCAGCAAGATCGATTTGATTTTGGAAAAAAGCGATTCCGGTATAAGCCGCGAAAATCGCCGCCATCACTCCCCCTGAAAGCCCGTCGATGCCGTCTATAACGCTTCCGGAAAAGGTAGCCAGCATAACCAAAATAAAAAACGGGATAAAAAGCCAGCCCAAAAATATATTCCCGAAAAATGGGATGTAAATATCGTGCTTCTCGAGCGGAAAATAAAACCACAAAGCGCCGATAACCGCGATGAGTAAAATCAAAGAGAGCCGCCACGAAAATCTCATCCCCCCGGCGAGATAATTGCCTCTGCCTAATGTCTGCCAAAGATCATCGACAATTCCCAGAAGCGACGCGGCTACGAGCGTAAAAAGCGGAAGCCATGTCTGCGAGCGTGAAAGAAAATTCAATTTCACGAAAAGCGGATGGGCGGTCAATGAAAGAAAATAAAACAAATAAATCAGGAGGAGCGAGACTCCCCAGATTAAAATACCTCCCATGCGCGGAACTTTGGTTTCGCCCTCCGAATGCAATTTCGCGAAAATCGGCGTCCCTGACCCATCCGGCGCCAACTGCCGAACCTCCTTCCTCCACAATTTATATTTGTACAAATAATGCGTGAGTATCGGCGTTAAAGAAATCCCGACAATAAACGCAATGCCCGATAGCCCAAAAACTTTTAAGACATTTAAAACGGGGTTTGTCATGCTATTTCGCGTAATATTTAAAAACCGCGCCTACGATTTTTTTGGCGTCATCGAACCTCCCCTTTTCCGACGAGCCGAGAATAGAAACGACGATGGGATGGTTAAATCCAGCGTCGAAAATAAAAACAAAATTTCCTCCTGCAACAAGGGTATATCCGGTTTTGCCGGCAATAATCTGCGGGATCTCGCCAAGCGCTTCATTGGTATTCACGGCAGTTATCGTTTTCCCTGCCGAAGAAACAATGCTGATTTCCTCTTCCCGTGTTCGCGAAAGTATATTTGGATATTTTCCGTAAATATATTTAAGTAAACTTGCGATATCCTTGGCATTGCCGGAAGCTCCCGAAAGCCTAGCGGATGCGGTTACAATATCAAGTCCAGTTGGATTCAAAAAATTAAGGCTCAACATGCCCAACTCGCGCGCCCTCTCGTTCATAAGCGATACAAAATCTTCAATATTCCCTCCACCGAGATATTCTCCCATAGCCCACGCGCCGTCGTTCGACGATGCCGCCAATGTGAATTCCTCGAGATTCTCTTTTTTAAATTTGTCTCCAGCGCGCATTCCCTCCCCTTCGGGCTGCCCGACCGCCTTCTCGGAAACAGAAATAAAAACGCCTGAAGGAGCCTTTTCCTCGAGCAATAAAACAGTCATAAGTTTCGCGAGGCTCGCTAGCGGAAAAACTTCTGATGAATTTTTTTCATACAAAACCTTGTTTTGAAGTACATCAAAAACGTAGGCGCTTTTAGCTTCCATATTATCTATAGCAAAAACTTTGCCTTCTTCCCGTCTTTCCGTAAGCGACAGAAATGGATTTGCCGCGAGATGAGGTCCAGGAACTTTAAAGGTCAGCAAAATAAGGATAAATATCGCCGCGACCGAAATTTGCGAGATTATTTTCATTCTTCTTCTTTAATTTCTCTTTTTAATAACTCGTCCATTTCTTTTTTAAAATCTTCGTATCCCGCTAAATTTTCTATCCTCTCAATCCCCATATATTTCAGGAAGTCAAAGCTTGGCGAGTATAGCCACGATCTCGAATCGTCGGGATCGGGCTTTCGCTCGACCAATCCCCTGATCATTAAATTTCGCACCGTAAAGCTCGAATTTACCCCGCGGATATAATCTATCTTAGCGCGCGACAATGATCCTTTGTACACAATTACGGCGAGAGTTTCGAGCGTCGCACGGGAAAGATCTTCGCCCAATTCTTCTTTCATGTAATCCTCAACCGCACCCGAAAGTTCCGGTGCAGTTATCAATATATACTCGTTATTATTTCTTGAGACCCGGATCCCGCGTTCCAAAAGATTGTCTCCCAGGGTGCCAAGCGCTTTTTTTATCTCTTCTTTGTCCTTCTTTAAAAGTTTTGAAAGCTTCTCCGGAGACATGGGTTCTCCGGCAACGAATAAAAGCGCCTCAATTTTTTTTTCGAGATCACTCATTTTTTTCTATCTCTATATTTCCGAATCGCTCATCTTGACGGACTGCCAATGCTCCCTCCTTAACCAGCTCTAGAACTGCGAGAAAGCCGACAATAATATCCAATTTATTTCTGGTACCGACTATGTCGTGAAAAGTGGATTTAATTCTTGCCGTTAGCCTGCCGACGAGTTCTATCATTTTTTCCTCGATTGAAATCACTTTCTCTAAAGTTTTTTCTGGAAGCTCGATGATCTTGGGAAAACTCTTTATTAAATTCTCCAAAGATTTATATAAACTATCGGCGGTAATCCCTTTTGGTTCGATAAAACCGAATTCGTAGCCTTTGAGCGCCTCCCGCGAAAACATGGGGTGCCGCATCCATCCGTCTTTTATATTTCGGGAGAGTTCACGAATCCGGGCGAGTAACTTCAGCCGCGTTTCCAGGTCTTCAATATCGCGCTCTTCTTCCTCCATCAATTCCAGACCCGGCAGAAGCGAACGCGATTTGATAAGCATCAAAGTTGAAGCAACCACGAGGAAATTCGAAACCTCGCCCAAGGGAAATTCGGAAAGAGATTTAATATAGCCGACGTACTCGTCGGTTATTTTTCCCAGCGATACCGCCGTGATCGAAAGTTTTCGCGCCTCAATCAGGTCCAAAAGAACATCAAGAGGGCCCTCGAATTCCCCGTGCCTAAAAGTATAGGTCACGGCTCCAGCCTTTTAACGCCCCTATAAAGAAACATTACTTCCCGCACGTTATCCAAACCCAAAAGCTGCATCATCATTCTCGCCGGCCCCATTCCAATCCCGCCGTGCGGCGGGCATCCGTACTTGAAGAAATTCAGATAAAACTGGATTGCTTCGATCTTCATTTTTTTCTCCTTCGCCTGCGAGAGCAAAATATCGTACCTATGCTCCCTTTGGGCTCCGGTCGTCACTTCTAGCCCACCCCAAAGCAAATCAAAACTTTTCGTGAGCATTGAATCCTTTTCATCGCGCATATGATAAAAGGGGCGCACACTTGCCGGATAATCCGTAATAAATACAAAATCGTGCTTATTTTTTTCTTTCACATATTCGCTGATTTTTTTCTCTTCCTCGGACGACAAATCTTCGCCCTTGGATTCTATTTTCAAATCTTTCAGGATTTTTTTTGCCTCCGCCATCGTAAGCTTCGGAAATGGGATTTTGGGAACATTAACTTCTAAGCCAAACGTTTCTTTTATCTCTTCCCCGTGCCTTTTTTTTATCGCACCTATCACGTGCTCGAGCAACTTTTCTTCCTCGGCCATAACCTCATCGTGCGATTTTATGTAAGACATTTCCAAGTCATACCCGACGAACTCCGTCGCGTGCCTAGACGTAAACGAAGGCTCCGCGCGAAAAACAGGACCTACTTCGAAAACCTTCTCAAACCCCGCAGCCATTGCCATCTGCTTATAGAATTGCGGAGACTGCGCTAAATACGCGGTGCGGTCGAAATATTTAACTTCAAAAACCTCCGCTCCGGATTCGCTCGCAGTCCCGATTAATTTGGGAGAATGAATTTCTATGTAATTGTGCGAAAACCAATATTCCCGAAATGCGGCTTCCATCGAAGTCCAAATTTTAAAAATCAGAATGTTTTTCGGCTTGCGAAGATCAATCCACCTCCAATCCATCCGTATCGACTGGTCTGTCTCTTCCTGCCCTTTCTCGAAAACGGGTATAGGCAGCTCGGGGTCGGCATGGGAAAGAACTTCGATTTTATCCGCAACAACTTCGAAACCTCCAGGCGCTTGTTTCTCTTCTTTAAGAAAGCCGAAGATTTCGACCACGGATTCGTGGCTTAAAGATTCGGCTGGCTTCATTGCGTCCGTATTTTTTTTGACGACAACCTGAACAATGCCGGTAGCATCCCGGATTATCAAAAATTTTATTCCGCCTTGGTCCCGGATTATCTGCACGAAACCGGCAATTTTAACAACCTTCCCTATATTCTCCTTAAGTTTTTCAATATGTATTCTTCCCATAAATTAAGCTTTACCCTTACGCCACTTTACCGCTTTTAGCATAGGCGCGTAAAGATCGTCGTCGAGTGATATTTTTAAGTCCAGAAGCTCCGATTTGGATGGATTGGACGACCTAAACTTCACAAACGGCAGATCTTCTATTATAGCGAGGGGCGTCTGCTCCTTCCCCTCGCCCATAACCAGCACGGCTGATGCCGCAAGCGCGTCTATAATATTCGCTTTAGTCATCTTTAACTTGCGCCCAAAAATGTCCGGCGTGCCTATATAATCTTTCAGCGCTTCAAATCCGCTATGCGCGATCGAAACCCCGCTAGTTCCCCATCGTAAAGGTGTTGTTTTTGAATCAGTAATTATCACTCCGACTCTTTTAAGTTTGAACCTTCCCGCCAAATATTTCCGAATTTCGTTTGCTGTTTTCTGCGGATCTTTGGGCCACAAAACGTAGTATCCGTCCGTATTGGATTCATCAATCCCCGCAGACGGTGCCAAGATGCCGTTTTTTATTGCGAACATAATTTTATACCTGGAGAGTTTTCTCGGCAAAAAAAATTCCGCCTCGTCCTCGACAAGTTTGTCCTTATTGGTACCGCGAGCCCCAACAACTCTCCCTTCGCAAAGAGAAATTATTTTGGATGTCACTGCCAAAACCGAACCTTCCGGCATCTTTTGGACATAATTATCCAAAATTAAAAAAATACTTCCTGTCCTCGCGCGAATTTTTTTTGTTTTAATCGGTACTGCCCTCATAAAATGATGATATCAAATCTGATTGACAAGCGCATACTTCCCGCAATTTATAGTATAATAAGAGTATGATATATCCTTACACCGCGATACTCCATGGCGTGTTAGCCGCCCTATGTTTTATCAGTTTTTTTTATTTGATTTACTTCAAAAAAGATCTAGACAAAGCGACTATGCGCGCCTATTTCAATTGGTTTCTTTACTTTTTCCTGTACAATACAATATTAATGCTTCCTCTGCTCATATTCAGCGAACTTAGTCTCTTAGTCGGTAGATTCTTTAACGTCGCGATGATATTCCTCGGCCTTGCGGCTTGGCAAGCGTTCAATATGTCGCTAAATTTACTCATAACCAATGAATTAAAACGCAAACTCTTTTCTTTTTTCTACCTAATTGGGATTTCCATCGCCGTCGTTCTTTATTTTATTTATGCAGAAATTCCGAAAGGATCGGATGACGGCAATTGGGTATTATGGTACTCTGGAGAATATATATCGTTGTTTTATAGTCTATTCATGTTTATCGCGGGCTGGACATTTTCGTATACTTTTCTCAAGTCGTTTTTAAATTTCCAATCTCCGTTGCTTAAAACTCGGATTATTTTATATGCGCTAGCTAGCTTCATGCTACCCTTCGCGAGCTTTTTTTATTTCGGTGTTCAGAATACCTTGGAAGTTTATCTGTCTTTCGCGCTCTCGATTTTGGGAATGATCCTCTTCGCGATCGGAAACGTGTTTATTGGCATTCTGCTCAAATCTTCTCAACAAATTCCTTAAACTGCTTTTCTTTTTCGATCTCCGCGGCGCGCGCCGGGAGACGCACCCAAAAGGTGCTCCCTTTGCCAGGGCCGTCCGAAGTCGCCCAAATCTCCCCGCCGTGGTCCGTGACAATCCTTTTTGCGAGATAAAGCCCCAAACCAAGCCCGCTAGTATTGACCTTGCTCCCGCCCTCTCCGCGCGCGAATCTCTTAAATATGCCGTCCAAATCTTCTTTGGACATTCCGACCCCGGAATCCGACACTGAAAAAAGTATATTTTTGGCGCCTCCGCTTGTTTTCTCTTCTTCAAGCTTAAGCGTTACAAACCCCGACGGCGTATACTTAATTGCATTGTCAACCAAATTCATTATTACCTGCCTAAATTTATCGCGGTCTAGCATGGCTCTCGCAAGCGGGACTGTCGGTTTTTCGTATCGAAGTTCGAGCTTTTTATCTTTTACCACCTCCTTAAATTCTTCAAAAACGCTCTGAATCATCTCTTCGGCCGCGATCGGCTCGAACATATATTTCATCTTCCCAGATTCAATCCTGGATAAATTTAGGAAGTCTCCGACCAAATTTATCAGCGTCTCGTTTGAGATATAAATTTTCCGCAACGCATCTGCCAGTTTATCCTGAATCTGCCCGAAAGTTCCTTCTTGTATAAGCGATATGTATCCTTTTATAACCGTCAACGGCGTCCTTAACTGGTGCGACGCCAGCGAAACAAAATCCGATTTCAATTGGTCCAGTCTTTTGAGTTCCGAATTCGCCTTCCTCAAATCCTCCGCTAATTTCGAAATTTCCTCGCGCTGTCTGACTTCGTGCAAAACACTACGGATCAAAAGGATGCCGAAAAAGATTACAAGCGCCAATAGACTTCCGTCTATAAGCTGATCCCTTAGTACATCTGACAAAAATATCCTGACAAGAAGAAAAATCCATAGCGAAAAAACAAGCAATTCGGTGGCAATAAGTTTAATGTTGAATAGATTTTGCCTTGTTATCGAATAAGCTATAAATGCCAAGAAAATTAAAAATCCTATGCTGTCCAATCCACCAAAACTAAAAACTGAAAACACTGGAAGGATAAAACTTGTCATCGCAGATATGCTAATAGCAATTAATGCTCCGTAGAAAATAAATCTGAACTGCGTTTTTTCCTCCGGTTTATCAGTCTTATCCCTAGCTATATATAATTTTTTTAAAATAAAAAAAGTTGAGAGTAAATAAAAGATCGTATATAAAATAAGGCCAAAGCCCGGTTTTCCGGTAAAAATACCACCTAGGTAAATATGGTCATATGAAGCCGCGATAAATCCTGGCCAATAAGAAGCGGCGAAGAATACAGCGGCTAATAAAATTATGAAAAAAGTTTTAAACTTTCCAAGCTTTCTATCTACAATGATAGACGCCCAAATAAAACTTGTCGCAATCATAAGAGCCCCCAACGCATAGGTACTTTCTAGCCAAAAATACGAGGCTTGTATCCCAGTCATGTAATTTGCAAACGTCCATAATGCCGCCGTAAAGCTCAATAATGCAAAAAATCTATTATTGGCAGCTCTTGGATTTTTTATAATTATAAGAAAACCCAATAGAAGATTGAGAAAAACAACCGTCGGCAGAATAATACCTAAAATCATGTTTTAGATCATCTTTAACGATTTCCCAACTTTTTCGCAGACCTCCAGCAATTTATTGATATCCTTTTTCGCATGCGTAGCCATTATTGAAAACCGTATCCTTTCTCTGCCCTCCGGAACAGCTGGCCTTCGTATACAAAGAGCTATAACCCCGGCTTCGTATAGCATTGATGAAAATTTTATAGCTTTTTCCTCCGAACTGACAAGTAGTGGGACGATACTTGTTTCTCCTCCCAAAGTAGAAAAGCCCATTTTATCGAGATTGCTCTTTAAGTGGGTAACATTTTCAAAAATAATTTTTCTGCGCTCGTCGCTATTTTTTAAAATTTCCAATGCCTTCCGTAATCCAGCCACGACGCCGGGAATTATCGGATCAGAAAATAAATAACTTCGGGCAGTTATCCGCATATAATCTCCAATTACTTTATTGCAGGCGATATATCCGCCGATACTTCCGAACGCTTTAGTAAAACTCCCCATGACTACGTCAATATCTTTAGCAACGCCTAGATGTTCCGCAGTCCCTCTCCCGCCTGACCCAAGAACGCCGACGCCGTGAGCATCGTCGATCATTGTTATTGCCTCATACTTCTTTGATAGATCCGCAATTTCCTTCAACGGAGCAATGTCCCCGTCCATGCTAAAAATCGCGTCAGTTATAATTAGAATTCTTTTGCCTTTATTTTGTTTTAAGATTTCCTCGAGATGATTTACATCTTTATGGCGAAAAATCTGGCGCGTTGCCTTGGATAATCGTATGCCGTCGATAATGCTCGCATGATTAAGCTCATCGCTTACTATAGCTCCTTCTCCTTCCTTAAATAATTGGAAATAGGGGAAGGGATCAACCAAATTTCTTATAACACCGACATTAGCCAAAAATCCAGAGGAAAATGTAATTGAATCCTCTTGCCTTAAAAATTCGGCTAATTCCTTCTCAAATTCATCCTGCACATCCAAAGATCCCAAAAGAACTCTCGTACTTCCGGAGCCAACCCCATATTTTTCAATACCTTCAACCGTGGCGCGAATTATTTCTTTATCTCCAGCGATCCCTAAATAATTATTAGAACTGAAGGTCAAAAATTTCTTCCCATCAACCGTGACTTCAGGAGAACTGGACGCTCCATCCACTTTATAGAACGGGGGATAAAGATTGTGTTTTCTTACAAATTCGAGATATTTTTTAAAATAATCGTGTTTTTTCATCTATCCCCAAATTATGCCACAGAAATCGGAGAAAAATAAGGGGAAAGAAAAACCCAGACCTAGGTCGGGGCAATCAAATCGAAATCACCTATTTTATACCCGCAACGTCTTTTAGTAACTCTACGTCGGCCTCCAGCTTTTGTATGCGCCGTCTATGATCAACAAAAATTGCGCTATCCATGCGGGCTACGCGCTTTTCAATTTTATCCAAACGCTCATTCGCTTCATTTAAGTGCTTATCTACTATATTAAATTGTTCATCAACCTCCTTAAACCCAGCTGCCATATCCTTCTTAGAAGCTGTTTCATCGAAGCCTTTTTTCATCATCCGCGCCAAGTCATCTAATGTAGTTTTTTTAGCCATATAACTCAAGTCTATATCTAAAAATTTTAGTGTCAATGTATTTCATCTATACCCAAATTATGCCACAGAAATCCCTTGAGGATAAGGGATAAATTTTCATTACCCAGCTAACTGATCCCAGAAAAGCCTCAATTTTGGATCATATTGATTTTTCGTCGAAACAGGGATAACGAAATCGTTATCCCATTTTTGATATTCACCAAAGAAAATTTTTCCAAACAAATCTTCATAGTGCTTCATTTTATCCTCAAGAGAGTTGCCCTTAGAATATGCATCAAAAATCGAGAGAAATCCCGGATCATTTTCCTCTAAATATTTTACTGCCGCTTTTTCTCCGCGCCACGAAATATCCCTGAAAGAAAAATAAGCGCTAATAAGTTCACTGACGCTATAAAGCAATCGCATTTCGAGAGCTTTTTTGTATAGATCATCCCCCGAGTAATATCGGAGGTTGGCAATATAATTATAATTAACCTTAACCCAAAAATCTTTTTTTTCTGAATCGGGAACTTTTTGGATTGGTGAATTTTTGCTAAGTTTGTCCTTAAGCGCTGACAATAAATTTTCTGGGTCATATTCTATTTTCCCCTTAACCAACCATTCTAAAAACATTCCATCGAAATTGTTGCAAAATACTTCCTGTTTATTTTTTACATGGTTCAGGAAATCAATATCAAAGAAAAAAATATCGGAAAAACGCTTTTCAATTGTCGTGTATACTAATTTAATTCCTTCGTTATTTTTATCTATAACAACAACTAAATCTATATCGCTTGATTGAGTAAGTCTTGAGGCGGTTGTGCCAGTTGTAAAAATTCCCTTCACCCGCGGCGAGGATTTCATTTTCTCGATTAAATCTGTTAGCGAAGAGTATTTCATAAAGAATCCGACACTTACAGGTTATCAATTATTTGGTCTATACTCAATAGAAACCCCCGCGCTCCGAAGAACGCAGGGGCCGATTCACAGACTTTAACCATTCGCCAGTTTGTAATACTCTGCGAGTCTGTCCGTTGCGCAGTTACATTTCGTAATCTCTTCTGCAGCCACAGAAAGTTTTTCGAGTAACGTTACGGTTGCCGAAGTATTGCGGCGGAATATAGCAAGCACAATTTCTATAGATTCAGCTTGCATTGAGATCGCACTAGGAATGCCGACATCATAATCAGTTACCGTAGCAACTGCTCCGTAACAAAGTCCTAGCTCGTGCGCGAAGTAGCATTCAGGATATTGCGTCATATTCACAACATCCCCGCCCCAAAGCGCGAACATCTTGCTCTCGGCAATGGTTGAGAACCTAGGTCCCTGGATAACAATCACAGTACCAGTGGCTCTGTACGATACACCCATGGTCTTAAGTTCACGATTCACGATGCCCTGCATCTGCTCGCAGTAGGGCTGCGCCATCGGCAAATGAACAAGTTGGTGATCAACCTCAAATGTGTCGTCGCGACCCCACGTGAAATTGATGAACTGATTGGGAACTACAAACGTTCCCGGTTCAATCTCTTTTCGGAGACTACTTACTACACACGTCCCAATCACATGCCGCACACCAAGCGACTTCATCGCCGCGAGATTTGCCTTGTACGGAACTTTGTGCGGAGGAATCGCATGTTTAGAGCCGTGTCTTGGCAGAAAAGCAATACGCTCCCCGCAAAGTTCGCCAACGCTGATCGGTCCAGACGGTTTCCCGTAGAGGGTTTCCGTTTCAACAATTTCAGAGATTGTCAGTCCCGGCAGTACATAGAGGCCCGATCCGCCGATAACTCCAATAAGTGATCTGTCCTTGGCGGAGGGATTTTGCTTGTTCTTCAGGTAAGAGATTCCAGATGAGCTCATACATTATCTCCTTTGTGAATATGGCGTTATTTGCGTCTCGCGCAATGGCATCACCGCAAAGTTCCGAAGAACTCCACGCGCAACCTCCACCATCGAGTACACAGTTATTGTCATCCGCCATGACTGAATCGTTAAATAAAGGCAGACGATATCTCCACTTTTTCACCGTTTCTGTTTGTCCAATCCTGAACGTGCTAGGCAACTCTCTGACATCCCCCTGATCAAAACGAAGAAATGGGCAGTTGCTCACTTGACCGTCTGCTTGGATAACCAGTTGGTTGCCGTAGCAAGTGCAATCAACTGAAAACGGTAGGCCGTTTCGGAGAGCAATTAGTTTTTTTTCAAGTTGGTACTCATAACACGGCTCGTTTTCAGCCATACTAGTCAATCCAGACAGAACACCGTGAGCGGCTACTCGGCAATAATCTTCTGCGCTCTTCCCCGCAAGTTCGCGAATGAGAGCTTCGCCCTTCATCAAGTTGAAGCCAAACTTGGCCACACCCAATTTCCACAGGAAGTCTGGGTATTCTGCTAATCTATAGACGTTCGCCGGAGTGATAGTTACAGAAGCCATAACGCGCACGCCATTATCAGCAAGCTGTTTGATAGCACGCTCGATGACAGCAAAAGTTGTATCGCCATTACTTGTGATGCGAAAACGATCGTTATGTTCTTCCGGGCCATCCACGCCAATTGCAACCGTTACTCCGTAGTAAGCAAATAACTTTGACAAACGCTCATCTACTAAGAAGCCGTTAGTGCAGAGCATAAGTTCAAGCTTTTCAGGGAGTCGCCCCGCACTTTTCTCCCCATCAACATACGGCAAAAGCTGTTCAAAGATTTCCCTATTCAATAGAGGCTCTCCTCCATAGAAAATCAAGAAGTACGGATTGTTGTCTTGCGAGCACTCCTCGATATGCTTTTGCCAAAGGGCGATGCCGGCAACAGCATCCTCGAATGACATTAGACGTTCGCCGTATCGTCTGGCGAGTGCGGGGATCGGACAGTATGTGCACTTAAAATTGCAGCCTTGCGCCATCATTAGATACAAAATGGTCGGCCGGTTGAATATCTGTAAAATTTGCCTGCGTGAAGATTCAAGTGCCTTACAGTCGATATCGGAATTATCAATCAGCAATCTTCTGTCCATAAGTTCTCGAACAATGCCGTTATTCAATCTCGTTCGCGCGCTTATTTCAGAGACAGTATCACACCAACTCTTGCTAGATAAATATATGGGTTCCGGATGTAATTGATGAATAACGGCAACCAGATCATCTCTCTCGAGTATGCGCAAGAAACGAGATATAAACACCGGGTTTATAGCAGAATTTTCCACTATCTCCTCCTTTTCTGAAAAAAGCCCCTGCGTCTCCGTTGGAGGGCAGGGGCTAATGTGCTGATCCTTTGCGGAGTGTTTGGTTACGCTTCCAAATTGACTTTGGTAAGCGCCTCCCGCCACTGCTCTTTGGTTAGTGTTACTTTGCCGCCGTCGTCATCGGTTATTACAATTTTGTCGTGATGAATTTCCACGACAGGGCAACATCCCTGGCCACCACAGAGCTGGACGCGCGTAATTGCTCCGCCTTGATCGATCTTGGTCATCTTTCTCACCTCCTTTCTTTTTTAAACTTCAATAGAATACTATCATACATAATACATAAACTTACCCAATACTATATTAAAAAATGTATATAAAATATTGTCAAATTTACCACCCAAATTATGCCACAGAAACCGAGAAAAATTAAAGAGGAGCTCATGGGCTCCTCTTTATGGTTTGGTTTTTGTAAATTATTCTGGTACCTCCTTTGGGAAAATCTCCATTGAAACAGCGTCTAATTCCAAGACAAACAATATTGGACTCGGAATAACATTAAATAAACTCACAAAAATCAGCTCCAATTCCTCAATTGTAATGTCCGAACAGCTGGGAACAAAATCTTTGATGCTATCTAGTCTCATTTCAACGCTTCTCTGCGACTCGATAATTGAATAGCCATGGATTCCGTTTACGGGCGCGGTCAAAATTGCGTCCTGTTGCGTTCCTACTCCGCATTCCGGCCTCCCCCTTATCCCCCACCCAGTCGTAATATTCCACCCGTCAACTAAAGTTGAATCTGTTCTTGGGTATACATTCAAGGCAAGGCCATTTTTCACGCCAGCAAGAGATATGGGCTTCGCAAAATAAAAATCACCAAATTCTTCAGGGGGCGTAGATATTATAATGTTATCCCCGGGATTTTTCGGATCGCCTTGGATGAAACATAAATAAATCAGCGCACCTACTTGAGGAATTTCACAATCAGAAGCATTAACCTCCATCCAGAACAGGCGATACAATCCCGCGACGGCTTTGATAGCATGCGGGACTAGCGCTTCGGCAGCTTTATTAAGACCGATTTTGTTATCCTTACCGTTCAACGACTCTATTTGTCGCGGTTGGCTTACAATATTTTCGGCTGCTACCTCACCTTCCCAAAGATTAGGAACAAAAATACTTTGCGTCCCGTCTTTCCGCGCATATAAGCCGTTATCGCCGCTTCCCATCTCTGGATCGAAAATATCCCCATCGCTTGCGAAATACTGAGTCTTTTGAGCCACATAGTAGAAAAGCTTGCCAATCGGGGTTACCTCTTTAAGCACCACCGACCAGTCAAAATCTGGAGGAATATTTGGAAGGAAGTCTGGATTGTATTCTTTGCTTCCCAATTCTTTTCCCTTTCCTAGAATATACTTCGAGATGTTTTTCCGTTTCCCCATGAACTGCTCAAAAGCATCATCTTCAGCCGAAGGTCCTTTCCCGGAACAGTGTTTAATAATGAAACTTCTTAGCAACCCTGTGTGGATGTCATTATGAACATGCGCCGGAACTGCCAAGTCTGTCAGTAAATGGGCCACCTTGCCAAGAACATAATAACTCTGTTCAAAATCAGTCAGCGCGTAAAGAAATTTGGCAGTATCGTACAATTCTTTAGCCCTTTCGAAAGCGCCTCCATACGACAGGCAACTGCCAAAAGAAACGAGACTGCTGCGAAAGGTAGCGCCGACATCAAGCTCAAAATGTTCGTCAAACAAATCTGGATTCCAGAAATGCTCGGAAACAGACAGAGTTTCGATGTTGTTTTTTCGATCTGTTATTTTCGTCGCGTCTTCTTCGGCACTCCCCACAATAATGTCGTCCCCTTCATCATAATCAGCGCACGAATTTTTAAAAATACACTTCGCAGATACATTTTCGTAACGACCTATGTTCTCTTTTGAAGCATAATCCTTCAGCTCTTGCGGGACATCTTCCCAAACATCAATCGCCTCGCGCGCGATATGCTGATGGGTCACAATCTCGTGACCATAGGCAGTTGAATATGATAAGATGAGAATCAGAACACTCAATCCAAATCCAAACATAAATCCTCCTTATGAAAAGACGAATTGTTTCACTATTGGCTGCAATCATCATTGCATTAGGCTTGTTTTATCTTCTCCTTGATTTAGCTCTTAAGTCTGGCGGTAATCCTTAATTAGTTTTTGAAGCAACTTATTTCCCCTAAAAATAATATATTTCTCACAAATTGTCCACAAAAACAAACCGCCTCGGCTTCGATAGCGCGAGGCAGTGGTGGCATAAAATTAAGTCTACTTTAAATTTCGACTCCGAGCTTATCGCGGATGATTTTCTTTATACGATTGTGCTCGGCCTTCAGGGTTACGAATTCGAAAGTCTTTTCTAGTAGGGCTGGAAATTCATCCCGCGTCGGCACATTCTTCATCCGCTCTCCCAATCCGTCAACTTTTTTTTCAATCCTAACAACATCGCCAGCTAAATCGTTTAAATCCTTCGCCTTAGCAATACCATTGAGTGCTTCTTTCAGATCTCGTTTTGTAATCGGATTCATGTATTATATTTTACTGCGAGAGTAAAATCATCGCAATCCCCCACATCCCCAAATTATGCCACAGAAATAGGAGAAAAATAAGGGGAAAATAAAAAACACAGGGCGAACAAAGTTATTGCAAATCCTGAATTTTTTTCTTCAAGATCTCCGTTCCTGCTTCCCTGCTCGCGGCATCAAGATTAAAAACTTTTCCGAATGTTACCCTGATATATCCCCGTCTGGTTTTAATGTGAATGGGTAGGATGAGGACTTTCGCCTCGAGGGCAAGGGCCGAAGTCCCGTGATAGAAATATCCAAGCTCGTCTCCGCGGATCAAAAATCCTTCCGGAAACATCAAAACTGTCCCTCCTTTTTCTAATATCCTCGTCGGAAATTTAATCGCTTTCTCTATCCCCTGCCCGCGCCCCGAAGGAAACCCTCCGGTCAATAAATAAAATAATTTTAAAATCCTTAATCTGGCGATTAGTCTCAGTACCTTCGACCGGAAATCAAATTCCTCCGTGATATACCGCCCGGGCAAAATCGGCGAGAGCCACGGCATGGAAATAACAATAAGAAAACCGTCCAGTAGCGTTTTATGGTTTGAAACTATTATCAGGGGTGCCCTGACACCCGTTAAATTCTCCCTGCCGCGCACTTCGATCTTATAGAAAATCCGTAAAATAATCCCGGCAATTGGCCAGATTAAAAAATACTGAATAAACCAATAAAAAATCACCAGTTTATTATAGCAAAAAAGGCGTCGTCCTGTGAGACAACGCCTTTTTGGTCATGATTTTACTAACTTCTCTACCCTTCGGACTATGCCTCAGGAATAGACTAATGATTCTTGGCATACCCGTCGGACAACGCCTCGGGGGTATGCAAAGTTAGCGCAAACGAACTATTTTATAGAGCTCGCAACGCCATCTCCGCGATCTTGTCGCCATGGAGATGCATATGTTTGAGATGACGCTTTCGGTGGTCCTCTTTGTCCATTACCGTAATGTCCATTTCGCCACAAGCACATTCCCAGACATGCCGCAAAGTAAAGACTCGCTTGACAACATCCGGGGCATTGCCGATAGAAACCTCCTCCGTCGCGCCGGGCTTGTTTTTTGCAAGCTCCGCCTTAAATCGCTCGATACCTTTTTTCGAAGCCGCATCGTGCGACTCGAGCTGAGCACGTAGCATGGTGTTTTCTCGGAGCAAAACAGTTATTCTCGGATGCTCAACTGTGCGATAAGCCCAAGAGATAGCCCAGAAAATAGTACACGCCACTATCGCGAGACCAAAGAGATAACCTTCGCTGCCTTCCAACCACGGATATGGCAACTCCGTTTGATAGTCAAGCGGGCGCGCTGCAGCGAGGACTCTATTCCAGATTTCGGCGTTACTTTTAACAGTGTCGCTATATACCGCGACTACGCCGTTAACCACATCCCCGAATTCAGATGCGCGGCGCAACGCTTCATCTCTGACGCCCTTCAGACTGCTTATTGTCGCGGCCTGCTTCTCGAGCTTTGTCGAAGCGTTTTTTAACTTTGCCTGCAACACCCCGTTCTGCGTTTTGAACTCCGCTATTTGCTGGTCTCTGGCCAAAATTTCCTGATCTTTGGCCTGGACCGCGGCAACGACTTTTGCCTCGTTAGCCGCCACGATCTGCGCAACTGTCAAGTACGGAAAGAATACTGGCTCGCCCACCTGAATTTTCTTGGTCGCTTCCATGGCCGCGTCACCGGTCAATCCGGTGTGATTTTCGGCGACCATTTTTGTGCACTGCATATGGTCTTTGACTTTCTCAAACGGCAAATTCCCGTCGATCTCAATCTGCTTGCAAGTCCCCCAGATGGTATTCCCGCGTTCCATGACGATCATAACGCCCGGGAGCACTCTGTCTTTGTAGGACTCGGGTTGAATGACTTCCTCCTCGGCTCGGGCGAACCCGAGCGTGATTAAGAAAAAAGCAACCGAAATAATCGAAATTGATGTTTTCTTCACGTTTATTTCCCCTTTCTTCCCTAGTTTTCAAGGGTCAATATCTACCTTTATTTCCTTAATTAATTAGCATATTTAGCCATTTTTGGCAATAGGCCTTTATTTTTAGCCCAAAATATAATAATGTAAAAGCTAACCGCCCATAGCTCAGCTGGTAGAGCAGCTCCCTTTTAAGGAGAAGGTCGTAGGTTCGATCCCTACTGGGCGGACATTTTAGAAAAGCGCAAGCCAGAGGAAGCCGCCTCGCTTCGCTCGGCGGCCATTTCGTATTGGATTTTGGGGGCAAAAACGAATTGGCGGTTTCGTAAAATATGATTCGCGCCGATGTTTTCCTCCGGGTTCTTTTACGGTTTTTATCGGTGTGGCTCCGCCGCTTTTCGGATTTTTTGCGGGGGGCTTTCATCGCCCCGAACTTGTCGAGGGGCAAAAACGGTTCGCACTATTTCAAGAATACTGGACATTCTAGATCCCTTCCTTTTTGAGTTCTTCAATTATTTCTTTTGCTTTTTTGGAAAGATGTTTCGGAGTTTTGACTGATATGCGGATTATAAGGTCTCCCCTTCTCGCGCCTTCGGCTCCCGGAACTCCGCGACCGCGGATTCGCAAGGATTCTCCGGAATCTATCCCTGCCGGAATTTTAACTTTAAGTATTCCGTCTAGCGCGTTTATCGTCCGCTCGCTTCCCAAAATAGCCTCTGTAATCGGGATTGCCAAATCCATCACGAGATCTTCACCCTCGCGCGTAAACAGTGCGTGTTTCGATACATTAATACGGATATAAAGATCTCCGGCAACTCCCCCAGAAACAACTTCTCCCGATCCGGATATCTTAATTATCTCTCCGTCTCGTATGCCGGGGGGAACATTTACAACAATTTCTTCTCTTTTATGGACAACTCCCCCTCCTTTGCAAACTCCGCAAATCTCATCCGGAATTTTTCCGCGCCCGATGCATTTCCTGCATTCAACCACGCGCATGAAAGAACCCAAAAATGATTTCCCGGATTCGCGGACCGTGCCGGATCCATTACAAGACGTACACGTTTTGGTTTTTGAACCGGGCGCCACCCCGGAACCTTGGCAATTTGAACAATACGCTGCTTTAGTCAAAAGCACTTTTCTTTGGACCCCGAAAATTGATTCTTCGAAATTTACGTCAACTTCAATTGAGATATCGCGCCCGCGCTTAACCCTAGTCCCTCGCCCGCCCATATTAAACAAGTCTTCAAAAATATCCCCGAAATCAAACCCGGACATATCGCCAAAATCAAAACCGGTCGCCCCATGTCCACCTCCGGCCTGATCCGAAAAAACCCTGCCATAGTGGTCGTATTCTGCGCGCTTTTTTTCGTCAGACAAAACTTGATAAGCTTCGTTGATTTCTTTAAAATCGTTTTCTTTGCCGCCTTTATCGGGGTGGTGCTTATGCGCCAATTTCCTAAACGCTTTTTTTATCTCGTCCTTGGACGCGTTTCTTTGGACTCCTAAAATCTCGTAATAATCTTTTGGCATAAATTAGTTGAACTCAACATATTCCTGCGGCATTGTTCGAGTAAAAATCTTAACAACCCCCGCGTATAGAAGTATTTTAAACGCAATCCAGCTAATTGCAACACTTATCCAACCAAGCATGATAAAAAGCGTTCGGAAGGCTGCAAATACCGCCAACGCGAAAATTGCTGGCAAGTACTTTTTGTACGCTCCGAATCGAGCTTCGATAATGCCGATGCTCCCTTGATATAAAACATCTCCAATCCGCAAATTGCCTTCAATTTTTTCCGCTCCTAGATTTTTTGCGAGCTCTGCCCTGGCCTGCGCCAAAATTCCGCTTTTCTCCGCTTGGGACAATTTATCAAAAATGAAGGCATTTTCGCTTCGAATAACGGTGATTAACGCTTCGTCGACGGTTTTTGCCGGATCCGGAATATCAAATGGTAGGATTTTGCCTGCAAGCGGTATTTTGCCTGCTGCAGTAAGAACTTTCTCAAAAGCAGATTTTGGAATAATATCCTCAAACTTTCGGATTCCATCCTCAGGATAGAAAAATCCTGCGAGAGAAAGTGCCATGATAGTTAGAAATGTCGGCAGCCCCTTACGCAATAGCTCGTCTACGGAAAAAGTCATTCGGGATTTAATTTCTTTTTTTATTCTCCCAGCCGGAATGAAACTTAGTATGGAGGATCCGAACATTATGCCTAACGCCAGATATTTATTTTCAAGAAAAAGAAGCGTCGGGGCAGCGCTTAAAAATATTGATAGGGCAGAGATGTTGTTGCCGAGAAGAATGAATGAGAGGCCTGTTATTCCAAAAAAGAAAACCAAGACTGCCGCGGAAAAAGGAGAGATCAACCCGAAAATCGGGTTCGTACCTCCCACGAGATACCAGAAATATCCTCCGCTCGCGATAATTAATCCCGAGAGTATTATTTTGGGCAAGAGTCTCATTAACTCTTATTATCGTCTTTTTTTTCTTCTTTGTTAACGTCTTCGTATTCGGCCTCGCGCTCCTTTTCTGCGCTGCCCGTAGGATTTGGCCCTTCCTGCGGATTATTTTTGTACAATGCCTCGCCTATTTTGGAGATGGATTTCGAAAGCTCCTCGGTTTTATTCTTTATATCCTCCGTATTCTCGCCGTCCTTTACGCCCTTAAGCTCAGCAATCTTCTCCTCAATTTCGCTTTTCGTTTCAGCTGGGACTTTGTCTCCGGCGTCTTTCAAAGCTTTCTCCGCAGTATACACCAAAGCGTCCGCTTGGTTCTTGATTTCAACCGATTCTCTTCGCTTATGGTCCTCAGTCTTGTGCGCCTCTGCATCCTGTTTCATTTTTTCGATATCCTCTTTGGAAAGCCCGGTTGAGGCCTCAATTCGAACAGATTGCTCCTTATTTGTCGCTTTGTCCCGCGCCTTCACGTTCAAAATCCCGTTGGCGTCGATATCGAAAGAAACTTCAACTTGGGGCATTCCTCTGGACGAAGGCGCTATTCCATCCAGTATGAATCTGCCTAGAGTTTTATTGTATTGCGCGATCTCGCGCTCTCCCTGCAAAACATGCACCTCAACCGAAGTTTGGTTATCCGCGGCGGTTGAAAATACCTGGCTTTTGGAAATCGGAATTGTCATATTCTTTTCGATTATTTTCGTAAAGACCCCTCCCAGGGTTTCGATTCCCAAAGAAAGCGGCGTTACGTCGAGAAGCAAGACATCTTTAATGTCTCCCTGTAATATTCCGGCCTGCGCTGCCGCTCCGAGCGCAACAACTTCGTCCGGGTTAATAGTGCGGTTCGGTTCCTTTCCGAATAATTTTTTAACCTCTTCCTGTATCGCGGGCATTCTCGTCTGCCCGCCGACCAAGATAATTTCGTCGATTTCACTCAATTTGAATCCGGCCCCTTTCGGCGAAGCTAAGGTTACGGTGTCCTTAGTAATATTTATTGATTTAACAATAAGGTCGCGGACAAGGTTTTCTAATTTCGCGCGGGCGAGCTTGATCAGAAAATGCTTGGGCCCAGACGCGTCCGCGGTGATAAACGGGATATTGATTTCCGTCTCCACCGTTGTCGACAATTCGTGCTTCGCTTTCTCGGCGGCTTCCTTTAAGCGCTGGAGGGCAAGGGCGTCTTTCGAAAGGTCAATGCCGTCGGATTTCTTGAATTCGCCTGCGAGATAGTTGATTAATATCTGGTCCAGGTCGTCTCCTCCGAGATGGGTATCCCCGCCAATTGCGCGAACTTCGACAGTATCCGAACTTACCTCCAAAACCGAAACGTCGAAAGTCCCACCCCCAAAATCGTACACAACAATTTTTTCGTCCTTCTTTTTATTCAATCCGTATGCAAGCGCTGCCGCCGTCGGCTCTGGCAAAATCCTTTTCACTTCGAATCCGGCGATCTCTCCGGCCGCCTTTGTCGCCGCTCTCTGCGAATCGTCGAAATACGCGGGCACCGTAATTACAGCCGCGTCTATTTTCTCACCTAATTTCGCCTCTGCGTCTCTTTTTAACTTCTGCAGGATCATTGCGGAGATTTCTTCCGGACGGAGCCATTTATCTCCCATTTTTGCTTCAACTCCTCCGTTTGCGGACGCCTGAATTTTATATGAAAGCCATTTTTTATCCCGCTCGACTTCCGGATCGGTAAATTTTCTCCCGATGAGCCGCTTTACCGAAAAAACTGTATTCTCGGGGTTTGTAACGGCTTGGCGCTTAGCCAGAAGCCCAGTTACCCTGTCTCCGGCTTTAGATATCGCGACCATAGACGGCGTTGTCCGAACACCCTCTTCGTTTTCTAGAATCTTCGGCTCCCCGCCCTCAATCACCGCCATCGCGGAGTTAGTTGTTCCTAAATCTATTCCTAATATTTTTGGCATAATTTTATAGCTTTTAGCTTTTAATTTTTAATACTCCTACTTTCACTTTGGCCGGTCTTAGTACTTTCTCGAAGAGAAGCCAGCCTCTCTGCAAATCTTCGACCACTACATTATCTTTTTTCTCGTCATCGACTTCCTCTTTTTCTATCGCTTCGTGCATTGCCGGATCGAATTTTTTCCCCTCCGCTTCGATTTGCGTCACTCCGTGCTGTTTTAAAATATCTTTCGCCTGCGAGTAAATTTGCTTGATCCCGCCGTCTCCATGCTTCATCGCCATCTCCAAAGAATCAGTTATCTTAAGAAATTCCAGGAGTACCGATGCTTGGGCGAATTTCACGAAAGTTTCCCTCGACTTCTCTTCTTCCTTTCTGGCGTTTATAAAATCTGCCTTTGCTCTCTGCCACCCCGCTAAATGCTCGTCTTTCTCTTTTCTACAAGCTTTCAGGTCCTCCCGCATTTTTTTCAGCTTATCCTTTAGACCCTCCTCCTCGATAACTTCTTCCTCCAATTCTATTTCTTCGTCTGGCATATTATCCGTTCATATCTTTAATAATAAAATTCAGGAGAGAGGAGACCTTTTCATAATTCATCCGCTTGGGGCCGAGCGAGAAAACTACGCATTCTCCAAATTCGCCGTCCGAAAACTTCATCGAAACGGAGCCAAACTCTTTGGCATCTTTTAACGAACTCTCCCCACCGATAAAAACCGACGGCCTATCCTCAAAAGATTCCGCCAAAAATTTTTCGGCGACGCCTTCAATGTTATCGATCAAACGGGAAAACTCAACTGTGAGGTTCCTGTCGTCAAATTCCGGTTCGGAAAAAACTTTTTCAAGCCCATAGGCTTCAATTCTGGGCTCGCCTCTGAAACTGGCGATTCCGGTAAAAAGGCCAACTTCGTCCGCAAGCGTTTTTACAAAATTCTCGAATAACATTTCGTGCCTGCTTCTAACCTCTTGGACAAGTTCGTCCAGAACCATCCTTTCGTTTCGCGTTGGGTCTTTATGCGACATTAAATTATCAACAAAATACCGATACGCCTTATCGGTTGGAATCCTGCCCGAAGAAGTATACGGCTGCTCCAAATAGCCCTCCTTGTCCAGCTCGAGCATCGCGTTTCTGATCGTCGCAGGGCTCAATCTAAAAGTCTTAGATTCAAAAATTCTCCCCGAGGAAACAGAAGAAGCGCTCCGGACATAGTCTCGGATTATAAAATTAAGGATATTTTCCTCCCTAGCCCCCAATCTATTCATGACCTGATTTTATTCGAATTAGCACTCCCTGTCAAGGACTGCTAATCAGTGGCCAAAACTAGCGTTTCGCCCACTGCGGGGCTTTGCGGGCTTTCTTAAGGCCGAATTTGCGTCGTTCTAAGTTGAAGCTGAGAGCAATTGCCACTCTCCCTTTCTTTTTACTGCCCGAAAAACATTATTTTTCTTCATTTCGGACGTATCCTCATCCAGTATTATTTTTGAATTCCTGGGTAACGCATCCAAAATATCGGGGTGCTTTAAAATATATTCCTGAAATTCCACAGAAAGCTTTAAGTTTTTTTCCATTTTTTTTAATTCAGATTCAGACATGATTTAATAGTTTAGTTATTAAAAAATCTACTTTTTATTTGTTTGAAATTGCTTCTTAGATCTTTAAGTGAATAAGTTAACGCTAAATTGTAATCCTTTATTTTAAATTGTGTTATGACTTCTTTGCCGTTCTTATAATATGTGTGCTTATGCGGAAACCTCCATTTTATTTTTCCAGTATAGTCGTGAGCTGTATCGTACCTAATTACAGGTTTCCATTCTTTCTTAAGACGGGCTTCAAAATTGACTGAAAACCCTAAAACTACCTTTTTCTCTCTAGAAAACTTTACATGAATACGGCTTCTTCTCGATAGCTCTATGGTGTAACCTTTTTCTATTTTCACTATACTCTATTTTGTTATATATGTGAATAAGGACGGGAATAGAATGGAAATATTACCTCTTCGCCCACTGAGGAGCCTTCCTTGCCTTCTTTAAGCCGAATTTGCGGCGCTCTTTCATGCGCGGATCGCGTTTTAGATATCCAAACGGTTTTAAAACTTTACGGAGTCCGGGCTCGATTTTCTCGAGCGCGCGAGAGATTCCGTGACGGACCGCTTCCGCCTGCGAGTGTATCCCTCCCCCGTTAACCATGACGCTTATCGAAAACTTTTGGGGGAGATTTGTTTTTTCCAAAGGCAGGTCGATTATATTTTTCAATTCAAATGTCGGGAAATACGAATCGTATGCTTTCTCGTTTATTGAAATCGAAAACGGGGTATTTTGAAAAATTCTGACGCGCGCGATAGAGGTTTTTCTTCTTCCAACCGCCTCTATATATTTTCCGCTGACCTCGGGCATGTGCGGACGCGGAACTTCCACCTTCTTTGATTCAGGTTTTTTTACAACTTTCTTTGCAGCTGGTTTTTTTGCAGCAATTTTCTTCTTTGGCGGCATTTTATTCAAATTTCAAATTCCTGATAATGTGCTTTCTCGATCGGTTTTTGGGAAGCATCCCCCAGACTGCGCGCTTGAAAACTTCTCTTGGGCTTTTTGCCCAAAGCTCTTTTAGCCCTATATGCTTCAACCCGCCCGGGTATCCGGAATAGTCGGCGTATACTTTCGTCCTGAGTTTCGTCGGATGAATATTCAATTCTTTGACGTTTTTAATCGTCAATGTGTGAGACGGCCTGATTCGGGGTTCAAAAGATGGCAAATTTTTTCCGCGAAGCATAAGTGCGGCCGCCGATGCGGCCCGCCCAAGAGATTTTCCTTTTACGTCTAAAACTGCGTTCTCCATAAAATTTATACGAATTCGATTAATGCCATGGGAGCGCGGTCCGAAGGACGGGTCCCAAGCTTGATTATTCTAGTATATCCTCCTTTGCGGTCAAGATATTTTGGTGCCAAGACGGTCTGCAGTTTTTTGGCCGAGATATTATCCGGCAATATTGCGAGTATGTCTCTACGCGCGGCAAGTCCGCTATTTTTGGCTTTAGTGACAAGTCGTTCAACTTTCGGCCTGATTTCTTTCGCCTTCGCCTCGGTCGTTTTTATTTTTTCCTTCAAAATGAGCGCCCTCAATAAAGAGCGCATCAAAGCAACGCGAACTTTCCTGACTCTGCCGAATTTTCTTCCTTTCTTCCTGTGCCTCATTTTATTCTTTAAGCGATTGCCCTATTTTGGAAAGTGCTTCCTCAATTTCTTCGACTGCTTTAGAGCCTATTCCCTGGAGCGAAAGCAAATCTTCTTTTGATTTTTTAACCAACCCTCCAACCGTCCTGATGCCAGCCCCCGATAAGGCGTTCTGGGTACGGGAAGAAAATTCAAGATCTTCTATCCGGACTTTAAGCGGATCTTCGTCGTCAAGCGCTTTCCCCGCTTCGGCAGAAGCAATCTCTTCTTGAGAAAGCTCCGCAACTTCGGGAACTTCGCTTTTAACCTTCTCTTCGTCAAAAACCAGCGCTTCAAGCTGCTTTACTAAAATCCTGACGGCCTCCTCGATAGCGTGCTTCGGATTAATGGTCCCGTCGGTTTCGATCAAAATCCTAAGCCGGTTGTAATCTGTCCGATCGCCCACACGCATATTTTCAACCTCATAGTTTACTTTCTTTATCGGCGTAAAAATGGCGTCTAGGGTCAGCATGCCGACTTCAGCTTTTTCCTTCTCGAGAACTTCCCTCGGGATATATCCCAAGCCGCGCTCGACAGTGGCTTCAATTTCGAACTTCGCTTCCTTGGAAGTTAAAGTCGCAATGGTTAAATCCTTATTCATGACTTCCACTTGCGTCGGGGTTTCAAAGTCGCCAGCGGTCACTTTTTTAACTCCTTTGGCGGATATCTTTATAACCTGCGGCTCATCAACATGCATCAATAACCTAACCTGTTTTAAATTGAGGATTAAGGATATTATGTCCTCTTTAACGTCCGGAATCGTCGAGAATTCATGGGATACCCCGTGAATTTTGACGCGGGTAATAGCAGCCCCCGGCAGAGACGACAGAAGAACGCGACGCAAGCTATTCCCTATAGTATGCCCGTAGCCCGGGTGCAGGGAATCAATCTCGTAAACTCCTTTATTTTCTTCCTCGGATACGGTGCGTATGCGGGAAGGTATTGAAATGGTGTAGCTCATAACTCAATCGTTAAACCATTAATTAATAATTTTATCTCGAGTAAAACTCAATGATCGCCTTTAAATTAATATTTGAACCCAAGAGTAAATCGTCTTCCGTCGCGGGAGAACTTAATACAACGCCTTCTTTTTTCTCTTTATCAAAAGAAAGCCAGGCTGGCGGGACATATTTTTTGAGGTAGGTATCCAAATCCCTAAAAATTCCACCGGAAAGGCTTTGCTGCTTGATTGTAATTTTGTCGTCTTTCTTGACCCTGAATGACGGGATATTCACCCTCCTGCCGTTCACCATAAAATGCCCGTGCGTGACGCCCTGCCTTGCCTGCGTTCGAGTCTGTGCAAACCCCAGGCGGTAAACCGCGTTATCGAGCCTCGACTCCAAAAATTTCATAAGATTTTCCCCAGAGTCTCCAGTCCTTTTCTCCGCTTCCCTTATATAATTCCTGAACTGGCGTTCTCGAAGGTTATACAAAAATTTAAGTTTCTGTTTTTCTTTAAGCTGTGCCCCGAATTCGGACGAAGCACGCGAAAACTTGCGCGTTTTCCCATGCTCGCCGGGGGCATACGGCTTTCTTTTAAACGCGCATTTCTCGCGTCCGCAAATCGACATCCCCAACCGCCTGCAAATTTTGCATGAAATCCTCATATTTTTATACTCGTCTTGGTTTAGGCGGCTTCGGGCCGTTATGCGGCACTGGCGTTAAGTCCCTGATAAATTGTATTTCAAAACCCTTTGACGCGAATGTCCTGATTGCGGATTCCCTGCCCGAGCCGATTCCTTTGACTTTGATCCCGACTTCTTTCAATCCCATTAATTTGGCTTGTTCGGCGATAAATTCCGAAACCTTAGACGCAGCGTATGGAGTTCCTTTCCTTGCTCCTTTGAATCCCATGGCTCCGCAGGAAGAAGATAGTATGACATTCCCTCCCCGGTCAGTCAGTGTGGCAATCGTATTATTATAAGTTGAAAGAATATTCAAAACCCCAAAGTCTATTTTCCGCTTCGGAAGTTTTGACTGGGACTGGCTTTTGGCTCCTCCCGAAGCCCCGTCTGCTTTTTGGATTACTCTTTTCTTGCCCATATTTTATTTATAGTGAGTTTATCGAACTATTTTTTCTCAAGCTTGCGCTTTCCCGAACCCATCGTCTTCCTGACATTGCCCCTTCGAGTTCTCGAATTGGTCTTGGTCCTCTGCCCACGGGACGGAAGGCCTCTCGAGTGGCGCATCCCGCGATAGGATCCGATATCCCTGAGCCGTTTTATATTGAATAAAATTTCTCTCCGCAATTCGCCTTCAACCTTGTAATTCTTTTCTAGTTCCTCGCGCAGCCTGTTTATCTCGTCCCCCTTTAAATCCTTAGGGTGCTTCCCTTCCGGTATCCCCGCTTTTTCTAAAATTTTTAACGCCGAATTGCGCCCGATCCCGTAAATATAAGTAAGAGCTATCTCAAGCCTTTTACTGTCCGGTATATTTATGCCTGCAATCCTCATAAATAATTTTTAGCCTTGGCGCTGTTTATGCTTCGGGTTTTTGCAAATTACATGCAAACGTCCGCGTCGGCGGACTACTTTGCACGAACTACAAATTTTCTTAACTGAAGCTCGAACCTTCATTCAATTTAAACTTTATAATCTTTGTATTATTCGCCCCTTTTTTTCATCGTAAGGCGTCATCTCGACTTTAACCTTATCGCCAACAAGCACTTTTATGTAAAAAAGACGCATCTTTCCTGCGAGATGCGCGAGGATTTCCCTCTTGTCCTCCAATATAACCTTGAAGGTAGCGTTGGGCAAAGCCTCTATTACCTGTCCTTGGATGATTGTTTTGTCCTTATTTTCTAACATTCTAATCCGCCAGCAGGCGAATAGTCCTTATATCTTAATCTTAAAGGTTTTGATAGTCAAGCTTTATTTTATTCGGGTCGGAAGGGAAAAATCTCAGCCAAGAAGGGCTAAAAGTTATCTCCGCCCTGTCAATTCCTGGGTATCTCTTAAAAACATCCTGCCGCATAGAGCGCGAGGCTTGGGATAAATCTTTTTTAAGCGCCTCTTCGTCGAAAAGCCAAGTAAATCTGGCTTGCCCCGCTATTTTGAAGGTAATCTTTTTTTCGTTTATATTTTTGCTCAAAATCTTGAAATCGAGATCATTCAAATTATTAACCATAACCTTCTCCTCGCCATTCAAGTCCAAATATTTGCTCGCGAGTTCCCTTGTTATCTCATCTGCCTTGAATATTGAGACTTGAGCCGATACCTTCGCTTTTATCTGAACCTCATCGGCAACTGTATTAACTTTCGGATCCGCATCGAGAAGAGTTATTTTCACATCTATCGCGCTCGCTGGAATATAGGCGCTTTCTAACAAACTTTTCTGGACTTTGTTTTTAATCTCCTGCCTGAAATTCTCCTGGGCCTGTATCAATAGATTGTTTATCGCTTCTTGTGTGACAATCTTTGCTCCGCCGGAAGATCCTCCGGCCATTTCCGTCTTAGACCTTGCGTAAATCTTTTCGAATTTAGGCGTTCCCTTGAATCCAGGTATAGTGAAATCCGCTAGACCGATATTATATTCCGCTCCCGCCTTGTCCGCGTATACGGTCACTTCGAGCTGTCCCGGGGTAAGCTTTCCTCCCTCCATTTTTCCTCCCGGAAGCGTGATGCTATTTTTAATGCGGTAAATCTTTCCTCCTGGCGCTTCGAGTCGCGTTGTTGCCACGAGAGCCTGTTCTGCAGTCGAGTAAGCGTTGAAAATTATTATCTGCCCCGATGCCTTTTCTGTTCCAGATGATGTTTTTTCTATAGAGCCGCCAAGCTCTACAGTATCTTCTACGCTGATAATTTCTAAAGAAACTGCGGATGCCGCATTGGAAGAAGCTTCGATGTTGGCGTCTACATCCATGGAAACCTGCCGTGGCGCGACAGATACCCGAACCTCCGCAAGTGATATGGCAAAAATGCCGATCGCCGCCAGAATTATGACTGCTCCCAATAAAATTAGCGTACTTTTTAACTTGGGCAAGCCGAATTTCCTCCCCTCTTTCTTGATTTCCGGGAGTTTGCCTAATGGAATTTCTTTTGCGGCCGCTTTTTTCTTTACGGGGATTGCCGCCATTTTGGCTGTCCTTTCTTCCACAACTCTCGGGGGAAGCCTGGAGGGCTTGGAAGCTATATCCCTCATCAAAGGCCGCCCTGAAGCGGGGTTACGCTCTATTGGATTATTTCTGCTCGCCATATTTCACCGCGCTTAGCGCTAATAGTAATGGTAGCGTCATTTTGGAATCTTTGCGATCCACGCCGGATGTTAATATTTTCTCGCTAAAATTCTCCGGATTGAAATTTACGACATCAAACGGTTTCCCTAAAATCGTAAAGGAAGCGAATTCCGGAGAATCAAGGCATTGTTTTAATATGTCGCTTCCGGCAACCCCGCCAAGAATAACGAGAGTCTGCGGCAGCGGCTGCACACTACCAAGCTCGGAAAGCGATTTGGCAAGAAAACTCTGCCATTCCGAACAAACTCCTAATGCGGCCGACGAAAGTTTTTCATCAGTGGCATGTTTCATATCTCCCCCGCTTCGCGCCGAAAAAAATGAAAGCGCGTCGCCCAGGCCCATATTAAGCGAGGAGGCAACCCTCCTGATAACAAGATTTGCGCCCCAAATAAAACTTTTTGTATCTTCTAAAACTCCATCCCGAATCAGGTAAATCTCGGTGACCTCCCCGCCGACATCAACCACCAAATACCCGTCTTTTGGATTAACCATTTCGGACAAAACTCGGAAGAGAGAAAATGGTTCGGAAATAAACTTTATTTGCGCCCGCCAAAAAAAATGCTTCAGGATATCGTCAATATTCCTTACAAAGCTTTTTCTTGCGGCACTCAGGTAAATGAAAAGCTCAAGCTTATTCGTATCTTTCCCGTAGGGATTTACAATCGGGTAGCCGTTAACGATAAACTTCATCTTTTCCTGTTCTAAAATTTCTATGCCTTCCGGGTCATCTAACTTCTCTTTGCCTTTGCGGCTAAAAAGTTCAAGCTCATCTTCCATTATTTTGTCGACGAGATCCTCTGTTACCCTAAACGTGTCGCGCCTATCTATTTTCACATGCTTTGTATTGGAAAAATACCATGGGACAGACAATACCAAGTAGATTACGTCGGGCAGCTTTTTACCGTTCGACTTGATGAGATTTTCAGAAATTTCCTTAATCGCCTTCTTCGCGTGCCTCTCAATATGGTTAAAGTCCGGGTTTTCCAGAAGCGGCAGCCTTAAATGAGAGAAAGACAAAAAAGCAGGAATTTCATCCTCTTTTTTTGACAGCAATGAAGCGCCCACCGAGGAACTCCCGATATCAAAGACTAGAATTTTTTTCTCTTTTTTCAGCCTCGAAAAAAACATCAAGGTATAATTTTCCCCCTAATTCTCCTGACGCCGGAGGCGGAGGCCTCTTCTTTAATTATAACAAATTTGCCGATATCTTGCGTGTTCTTGACGTGCGGCCCGCCGCATAATTCTTTTGAAAAATCGCCTGCGCTATATACCTTCACGTGCGCGGGATACTTTTCCTTAAAAAAATAAAGCGCCCCAGATCTTTTGGCTTCTTCTATATCCATCTCTTCCATCTTAACTTTGAGCTTTCTAGATATCGCTTCGTTAATAAGATCTTCCACTTTTTTAATCTCGTCTATGGTAAGTTTTCTCGGAAAACTGAAATCAAACCGCGTTCTTTCTACGGTAATGTCTGAACCCATTTGCCGAACATTTTCTCCTAAAATCTTTCTAAGCGCCGCTTGCAAGAGATGCGTCGCCGTATGAAGGCGGGTAACTTTCTTCAGCTCTTCCTCATCTTTAGCCTTAAGCTCACCGGTATTTAAAAGAAGGCCATGCCCTCCGAATTTACCCGCCGCCCCGGCTCTGGATTTTTCCTGATGCTTGCCAAATTCTTTATCAAAACTCTCGCGAGTCAGACTGCTCGATTTCGCCCCGGAGAATTCTTTTATTATTTCGTAAGGCAAGCCGAAAGTTTCGTACAGGCTAAATGCCTTCTCGCTCGTAATATTTTCGTTTTTTTCCAATTCCTTAATCCCGCGCGAGAGCGTTTTGGAAAATTTCTCGCGCTCCGCCCAGTATGCATTTATTATGTCGTCCCGCCTATGCTTCAATTCGGGATAAAAATTTCCATAAATTTTTATCGCCTCGATTATCGCCGATTCGAAAATCTGCGGGTTGAGAAAGTTTATGTACTCATATACCAAAGCTCTCCTCAAAAGACGCCTCAATATATAACCGGCTTCTTTATTCGAGGGTGAAACTCCGTCGGAAAGCAAAAATGCCGACGCTCTAAGATGGTCCGAAATAATTCTTCTCTGCCTCTCCGATATCGTCCCTGGGAGAATATCCAAAATTGGCAAAAATAGGTCTGTTTCGAAAATATTTCTCTTCCCCTGTGAAACCATTGCCAAGCGCTCCAGTCCCATCCCCGTATCAACCCCAGGCGTTTTTAACTTTTCCAAAGTCCCGTCCTTTAGTTGATAAAATTCATTAAAAACTATATTCCAAACCTCAACGCCGTTTATATAAATTTCCGTCGTAGGCCCGCAAGGTCCTTCAGCCCCCGTTGGACCCCAGAAATTATCCTCCCTCCCGCATTTCCGTATATCCCTTATCCCAAGGTTTTCCCAAAAATTAAACGATTCTTCATCGAACGGGACATTTTTATCTCCCGCGAAAACCGTAACATATTCGATTTCAAGGCCAATGGAATCGAAAAAATCTTTTCCGTATGAGATGGCTTCTTTTTTGAAATATCCTCCGAATGAAAAGTTCCCCAACATTTCAAAAAATGTGTTGTGGCGTTCGTCTCCGACCTCGTCGATATCTGATGTCCTGAAGCATTTCTGGACGGAAGCTGTACTCTTGGATCTAAAATCGCGCATCGGATCCGCCTCGCCGGTGTAATATTTTTTAAATTGCTGCATGCCTGCGGTTGTCAAAAGCACGGACGGGTCATCCGGCAGAAGCGAGCTTGAAAGCACAATTGCATGCCCTCTTGATTTGAAAAATTCGAGAAATTTTTTGCGTAACTCGTTCGCCAACATGAAAGCATTTTAGCATAAAATTCGGCCAAAAAAAATGCGGCGGGATGCTCCATAGGAACACCTCGCCGCACAGATTCGCCACACCAAGATCAAGTCAGAAACGCAGACGCCTACGCCGCCGCTTATCTTCGGGCTCTTTGGCTACGGCGGCTATTTTAGCATCCCTCCATGCAAATAACCCCTTTCTGACGTAAGCTGGATCTAATCCGAGGATTTCACAAACACTAACGAAAGAAAAAAGACCTCCATCGCTTTCGTCCATGAACCATGCTTCCGCGTCGTCAAATAATGAAATCTCTTTCGGGTATTTCGCGCAAATATATTTTTGGAAGCAATGAACCGCTTCTTCCAAAACAGCAAGCATGACTCGCTTTTCCGGCTCCATCTCTCTTGGCTTAAAGGTCTTTAGATACTCCTCATGGGCCAGAGTGTCCGGCTGAAAAAGCTCTTTAATGGCCGGGTCCAGTGTTCCGCTATACTGAGACCTCATATTTTGTCCCCTCCCTGTGTACTAAATTTTGATTTGAATTTTAATACAAAAAGGGATTTTTGGCAACAGGATTTACTTCTCGATTATTCCTCCACCCAGAAGGCGTTCGCCAGAGTAAAAAACGACGGACTGCCCAGGAGCGACCGCGCGCTGGGAGGAATCGAAAACAATTTTCAATTTTGAATTTTCAATTTTTAAAATGCTGCACGCCTGCAACGTCTGCCTGTATCGAATCCGCGTGGAAATTTTTTCCGGAATATCGTCCGGCAAATTCGCGCCAGATATGAAAATTTCTTTTTTATATAAAACTGGATCCGAAGCGCCTTCGGCGACGATAATCGTATTTTTTTCTTTATTTGTCTCGGCAACGTAGAGTGGCTCCGAATGCCCGCCCAATTTTATTCCGTGCCTTTGCCCCGGAGTGAAAAAATATGCGCCGTCGTGAGTTCCTAAAACTTTCCCTCCAGAATTAACCACACTTCCCGCGTTTTTCGGCAAATATTCGCGCAGAAAATCCTGAAAATCCACCTTGCCTACGAAACAGAGACCCTGCGAATCTTTTTTATCCGCGGTAATTAAACCGGCTTTCTTTGCAATTTCCCGTACTTCGCTTTTCAGATAATCACCGATGGGGAAAAGCGCGCGGGACAATTGGTCTTGCGTAAGCCGCCATAAAAAATAAGTCTGGTCTTTGTTTCTATCTTTCGCTTCGTGAATCCAAAATCTTGAATCTTCATTCTTTACTCTGGCATAATGCCCCGTCGCGATAAAATCCGCTCCCATTGAAATTGCCTTTTCCAAAAAAATACCGAATTTAATTTCGGAATTACAAATGACATCCGGGTTAGGCGTTCTCCCAGAAGCGTATTCGCGGATCATGTAATTAAAAACTCCTTCCTTATATTCTTCTTTAAAATCAAAAACATGAAACGGGATCCCGAGCTTGGCCGCAACTCGCATCGCATCTCTTCTATCTTCGTTCGAATCGCACCCCTCCCAGCAAGTCATATGCGCGCCCGTAACATCGTATCCTTGTTCCTTGAGCAAAAAAGCGGCGACGCTTGAATCAACGCCTCCGGACATAGCTACAAAAACCCTTCGACTTCGCTCAGGGCTAGCTTTCTTTGTATCCATAACGCTTAAAATATAATCTAAATTTGGAAATTTTTAAAGGGGGTGAGAGCGGTAGCGCACTCACCCCCTTTGATTGTCGTCTCTGGTGTACCTGCTTATTTGCTATTCTCCACTGGCAACTTTTTTCCCATAGAGCAGGTCTCGTTGTTTCTCGATAACATTATTTAAATCTTCGATCTGCCTTCTGTGATTTTCCTCAATTCTAGAAACCCTGCTTTCGGCCAACTTCAATCGTCCCCTAATCTCAATTACCTGCCGCTGTTTATTTCGTAACTTTTTCAGCAGACGAATAACTCTTCCGCGAGCTTTTTTTAATTCCGGGCTTAAGGATCTTGGAAACCCGAAATCCATTTGATCTACGTTTATCTTTAGCTCGCTTTCCTCGTTTTGACCATCCCCGCTAATCGGGTGATACGCGTCTTCACTCGCTCCTTTTTTATCTTCTCCAAGAGCTGTGATTGTCATGATACACCTCCCTTTCATGAATAGTTGTATAAATACCATCCCCCATTCCGGAACACGAACTCAAACTGCCAGAATGAGAGCCATTTCCTGCCTTCGAGATCGACGCGTATGATCCATGCCTGGACCTTAGTAACATCTCCTCTCACGGTTGTCCTGGTAGACCAGATGCCCAGTCCTCCGCAACCGCAAACATAGGGCACGTTAGGCAAGGCTACAGAGTCGGCGCCTTTGGGGCCGAGCAGATCCCGCGAAATTTTTGCAAGCGATAACGACCACTCCCTCTCCGAAGCTTGCCTCTCGAATAGTGACTGGATTTTTTTAAACGCTTCGCGAAGTTTCTTCTCCGGGTTTTCGTTTGCAAAAGTTAGATCCGCGTAGAAAAAAACGCCCACAGCGAGGGCGATCAATTTGTTAAACATCATTTTCTTGCTCCTCCTTTAGCGCAAGTATTTTGTCCTATTCAGTTTATGCTCTTCGAAAGTCTTCGCATAGTGGATAACGCCCTTCGAATCCGAAAGATAATAGAGATACGCCGAGATAGTTGGATTAATCGCGGCTTCGATCGCGCCAATTCCGGGGTTCGAGATGGGCCCAACCGGAAGCCCTTTATATTTATAAGTGTTATACGGGTCGTCCAAAACCAAATCCGCATCTGTAAGTTTATGCGAAGATCTTCCAGTTGCATAAGTCAGCGCAGCGTCCACTTGAAGCGGCATCCCGAGCGAAATCCGCCTCCATAAAATCCCGGAAATAATTTTTCTATCTTTCTCCGAGGCCGCTTCCTCTTCAAGCAAAGAAGCCATAATTACGATATCGCGCATTTCTTTTTTCTGTCTCGCGATCTCGCTCTCAAAAATAGCGGTCTTCTCTTCGAAATTTCTCTTAATTTTCGCGGCAATAACTTTCGGCTTGGAATCTTTGAAAAATTCATAAGTATCGGGAAATAAAAATCCTTCTTCCGAAACCGCTTCTTTCAAAAATTCATCCCGTCCAACAATCCCTGCGCTTTCCAGCGCCGTCGCAATTTGATAGACGTTAAACCCCTCCGGAATCGTTACGGAAATAGTTTCTGCCGGTGCCGGAGCTGGCTCCTTTGAGGAATACCAATAAAGCAAAAATATGAGAAAAATAAGGATTGTCCCGAGAGCGGCAATTTTAAGCTCTTTCCAGATCGGCATATAAAAATAAGTTTAGCATAAAAAGAGCCCGCCTCGCACAAATTGCGTGCGCGGCGGGCTCGGTTCTGGGCAGAGAAAAATCGTCATAGCTCGACCGCAAAGTTTACAGCGTTTTCAAACATCTGCAAACCGTGTGGCTTATCTATAGATTCTCTTCGCCAGTTATCGAATTGGGAGAATTCAACGAAGCGTTCCGGATGCGGCATGAGCCCAAAGATCCGGCCGAATGGATCGCATACTCCCGCGATGGAATAGAGCGACCCGTTCGGATTCGCCGGATAAAAATCAGCCGGCTGGCCACCCTCGGAATAGCGCAATGCTACGCAATTTTTATTCTCACCGATCTCCGGCCATTTCGTATCCACAAAGAAGCTTCCCTCGCCATGGGCAACTGGAAGCATGATCTCGTTATCGTACCCGCGGGTAAAAATGCACGGACTTCCCTTTTCTGTGATGAGCTTTATCCACCGGCACTCGAATTTTCCGGAATCGTTAGTCTCGAGTGTTGCGTACCGAATGCCTATAGTATTTAACGGCAAGAGTCCGGATTGAACGAGCACCTGGAACCCGTTGCATATTCCGATGACAAGTTTCCCTGCATCAACGAATTCTTGAAGCTCGTCGTGCAGAAATGAAATAAGCTCAACCGCCAGAATCTTTCCCGATGCCACATCATCTCCGTAAGAAAACCCACCGGGAATTGCCAGTATCTTGTAGCTCCGGAGGCGGAGTGCGCCGCTCCGGAGCTGGTTTACGTGCACGAACTCAGGATTGCCTCCCGCTTTTCTAAAAGCGTAGGAGGTTTCTTCATCGCAGTTCGTGCCGTCCGTTCTCAAAATGCAGACTTTGGGTCTCAATGGAACACCTCCTTCATAGGTTTCTGCCAGAACTCTTTCAATTCATCAAGGTCAGCTCGGAAAACATGGCCGCGGTTATGAACGCTGATAACTTCGCTTGCAATCGTGCGTCCAATTTCCTCCGCATGCATTCCCAAAGATTGAACCTCGTAAACATCCATATCCCTCACCTCAATGAGAAAGCAACCGGCAGTCTCGTTAAATAGCCGAAAATCTATTCTCTCTTTTTCTTCGCGCGCGTACCCGAGTTCCAGAGATGCGCCCATCCCACCGCCGAAGCACATCTCCGCGAGAGTCGTGAAAAGTCCTCCATCGCTTATGTCGTGGCAGGAAAGAATAATTCCTCTGGCAATAAGCCGGTGAAGTTTCTGAAACGTCCTCACCGCTTCTTTGAGATTAACCCTCGGCAGATTATTGCCAACTATGCCATGCAGATCGTAGTAAACTGAGCCTGCCATCTCCAGCTTTCGCAATCCCACTTGCATGATTGCGGATCCTTCCTCTTTGAAATCCGCAGAGATCGTTTTTCTCACATCCCGAATTTTTCCGAAGACCGAGATGCAAAGCACCGGAGGAATTTTGATAACTGTGCCGTCTTTCCCGCGATACGTGCTCGACAAGCTATCCTTGCCGGAAATGTACGGAATCCCGAACGCCTCCGCGATGTCTACACACGCATCAACCGAGCGGTCTAGCGCGCCCAATTCCTGTTCGTCGGGATACGGCCAGATAAAGTTATCGATAAGCCGCGCTTCTCTCGGATCCCCGCCCACAGCGACAAAGTTTGCTAATGCTTCAGTCGCCGCCCAGACACTCCCCCAATACGGATCAATGCGATTCAATATCGGGTTCAGTCCGTGGCTGATAATAACTCCATAGCGTTCCCCCAAAATCGGCGTCAAAACTACGGCGTCGTTCGGCCCGTCGTGATTGACGCCCGAAAACGGCGCGAGGGCATTCATGCCCTGCACGCTATGATCATACATCCGCACAATGGATTCCTTTGAGCAAACATTTGGATGGCTCAAAATTCGGCGGCAGGTTTCTCTCCAGTCGCTCGGCACAGGTATCTCCGGTTCCTCAAATTCCGGGCGCACCCAATTTGCATTCAGCACTCGCTGCGGCAAGCCGTGATGAAGAAAATCCATACTGAGATCGCAGAGCGTTTCGTTTTCGTACATCACCACAAGCCGTCCGGTATTGGCGAAAACTCCAAGCCACGTTGCTTCGACATTCAAAGCCTCACAGATTTCGAAGAAGCGAACTATATTTTCCGGGGCAATAGCAACCACCATTCGTTCCTGCGATTCCGAAATCCAGATTTCCCACGGCGACATTCCCGGATATTTGGTCGGCGCCCGCTCAAGAGCTACATGAATGCCGGTTTCGCTTCCCATCTCTCCGATAGCCGACGAAAAACCTCCCGCTCCGCAATCGGTTATGGCGCGAATCAAACCTTCATCGCGACATCTAAGAACTGCGTCGCCCACTTTTTTTTCCTCGATCGCATTTCCTATCTGGACTGCGCTGGCATTAACCTGTACGGTCTGGTCGGTCATTTCACCCGAAGAAAACGTTGCGCCATGGATTCCATCCCGCCCGGTTCTTCCGCCAATTACAATAATCCTGTCTCCCGGCTGCGGCTTGCCTTTTAGACACTTGCCCACGGGAATTATTCCGTACGCGCCGACAATAACCGTAGGTTTTGCACGAAAATCTTCGTGGAAGTGTATGGAGCCATTATTGGTCGGGACGCCCATGCGATTCCCATAGTCCCTAACTCCATCAACCACGCGTCGTAATAAATAACGAGGACTCAAGCAACCGGCAGGAAGTTTCTCTGGGTCAAAGTCTGGAGGAGCAAAACAAAAAATATCAGTCGATGCAATTGGCTTTGCGCCCTCGCCGTCCCCGAAAATATCCCTTAATACCCCGCCGGTTCCCGTCATCGCTCCGCCGTAAGGCTCGAGCGCACAAGGACTATTATGAGTTTCTACCTTTCCGCACAAACCTTGCCCGCCGAAAAAATCTATAACGCCGGCGTTGTCATCGAAGACCGAGAGCAAGCCGTCCGCGAATTTTTCCGCCGTTCCCTTAATTCGGGCGATCAATGGTTTTTTCCCCACGCCGTTCACAATAAGGCGCGCTCGAAAAGTTTTGTGGCTGCAGTGCTCGCTCCAAGTTTGAGCATATGTTTCACATTCCCCATCAGTCAGATCGCGCCCTATTTCACAAGCGTGCGCCTGGAGAACTCGCATCTCTTCGAGATCAAGATGCCATTCATGATTCTTGGATAGTTCCACTAGTTCCTCGCCGCTCATTCGACAAATGGGGATGATCGTGATCGCTCCGCGTTCGCCCGAGATAATAAGCGTAATAGGCGGCTCGATGACAACGCGCTCGACAGTTTTGTTGACTAGCAGCCGGTCGCAGATAAATTGAACGTCCTCATCCGACGGCGTTCCAAAGAACCCATACTCAGTGCTGGAATCCGCCGCGACAAGATTTATGCCCAGATCGCCTACCGCTTTCATGATCGACGCCGCCTCCGGATTCATTACTCCGGGTTTGTAAGCGACTTCGATTAAGCGGGCCGCAAATTGGATCAGCGGTGAATTCAAAGTGAATACCTGCGTCAATTGGTCTGTGAAAAGTTTTTCCGCGAGATAGGATGCATCCTCGGGTTCAATTCCCTCGAGACGATAGACGCGCGCCGTCTTAACACCAACGATGCTCCTGATACCCAAATTGCGTATTTCGGTAAAACAGCTTTGACCTCGAACATCAGTTCCGATTTTGGTTCCTACTCTTACCACTTGTATCATTGATTTCTCCCTTCATATTCATTTGGAAACGATCAGTTTATTTGTTCAAAAAGTAGCAAAATCCAGAGAAATAAGCAAAGTGAAAAATGCCCCATCCGATCGCGTCGGATGAGGCATTGAAAACAAACTAGCTTTTTTTATGCAGGAGCGCGGCGAGAGCCATTTGAACCGCCATCGCCTCTTCGTCTAATCGAGAAATGGCGTTTCGCGTCATAAGGCCGATGTGGCCGTATTCGTAGCGTGCGTTCGGTATGCCCGATGTTTTTTCAATCGCTTCGCCAAGCTGATATCCCTGCCTTATTAAAGAAACGATATTCGCAGGAACAAAAACGCTCGGACCCGCTCCGCTTCCTTCATCTCCCTTATCGTTTATCACCACGCTCCATGTGCGAAGATAGCAAATGCCACTGACCATCTCCAATGTACCCTCGATACCCACTCCAAATTCCGCATCACTGACTTCATTCAGCGCAGTCCTAGCCCGATTTCTGGCTCCTAATATCCCTTCGCAATCGGACACCGGTTGCTTCCTGATACCGGAAGAAACTGGCGTCGATATAAATTTCCACTCAGCCGAATTCGCATTAGCCTCATTCGGCATCATTCGACAAAAAGCCAACTCTGCCGCTTGTCGTTTTGTCGCTTGATTGGATCCTACAGCCACTATAGGCATAAAACACCTCCAGTCAAAGATTCTATTCCCTCAAAAAGTAGCAAAATTCGAGGAAATAAGCAAAATAAATTTTTGAATAGTAAGTATTCTCGCGATCGCGAATATACTTACTATTCAAATAAAAAACCTCAAAAAGGCAATATGTCGTAGCAATAGCGATCAATTTCTCCGCCGCAACCCCTTGAATCGTCCCCGTCAAATCCTGCAGTACTGGACCATGCTCCGCTCCCTTTCGCGCCGCAGCCTTTGTCGGTTTTAGAATTGCAATCTTTGTCGTTAGCAAGCCCGACACTGTCCCTACTCTCCAAACTCGCCCCGAGATGATACGAGTCGCGGGAATTTTTCAGGGTATGGTAAGTATAGTAGTATTGCGCTTTTGTTGTCGGATCGGTTGGCAATGTCTGCGAATATTTCGGGCTGACGTCGCTCAATTTCGCTGGGTACCCGTTTTTTTCATCGTAATAAAGCTCAAATGCAAGACGCAACTGGCTTAAATCCGCCATACGGCGTGCATCCCGGGCCTTCATTCGCGCGATGCTTAAGGCACCTCCGGATATTTCGTCGGATATTTCGTAGAAAGTTTTGGAATCTTTCGGCGCATCGATTTTCACTTCTTTGTTGATATCCGAAATTACCACCTTAAAAACTATATTTATCTGCTTATCTTTGAGTGTTGTTGCCGAGTCGGATGGCACCGCGCGGATGGTATAGGTAATGATCGCGGGATACCCATTCGCGTCAGCCCAAAGGGTAAGCTTGGCATTTTTATCATAGTAATCGAACGCTTCATTGAATTCCGGGCTTTTCAAATATTCGAGATATCCGCGATCGGCGATCAGAGAATAATCCGTAGTAAGACTCTTTTTATCCGCTTCTTTTATTAGGCGCTCGTAAAACAAGGCGACTGCTTCCTTGCGGATTTTGAGATCGTAGCGGTAAAGCGACCTCCCCTCCACATTTTCGGAACGCGGGGCGTTTTCAAAAGCGAACAGTTTCTCCTCGTCCGCGATCGTCGCCGCCTTTTGAATTAACTCCAGGAGCTCCCTGCGGTTCTCCTTATATTTTTTCTCGGCATCTGGGACTTCGTTTGTAAAATAGGAAAAATCGCCGTATGATGCGTCTTCCGAAGACGTAGCCGCATTTGGATCGATTTTGATCCACTGGCCTTTTATGTTTCCAATAAAACCTAAAAATATGCTCGGGATATTATTGACCCGTAAATAATATATTCCATCTTTCTTGAGGGCATCCGCGTTTAATTTATAGGTCAGGTCCCCGAGGTCTCCAGTGGCATCGCCGTTGAATTTCCAATCGGCTGTTTCTTTTTCCCAATCCGTCTGTGCGGAGGCAGAGAAGCTTACATTCATCTCTGGGGGCGCGTAGTTAACCATCTCTTGAAGCGAGACCAAAAAGGGCTTAGGCGGCTCGGAAGATATATACAGGTAACTCGAGCTGTCTTTTGTAAACGTTACTCTCTTTCCTTCGATGCGAGTCGCCTCGGGCTTAAAATTATAAATTTTTTTCAACTGAACTATGGCATTATCCGTTTCGAAGTTAATTGTGAGTTCAAAATTTTTGCCGTCACCCGATCGCCTATACCCGTATTCCTCTTCCGTCTTGGGATCAGTTATGGACAATTTGCTCGTATAATAATATTTCTGCTTTCCGGCGTCGACAAGCAATTGCTTCGCGGTCGCGGGATATGGATTGGTTTTTTGGGAATATCCTAAAGTCTGCAAATACTGCAGTATCGCTCCCGCATTCTGCGCTCGCGCCGAATCATTTTTATACATCTCACGCGCCGCGTTGCCTAAAGTAAGCTTAGAGGAAAACGGCTCGGCATCGGCATCGCGCTTGCCAACGGATACCGAGGCAGAAATTGAATAAGAAGAAGTATCGATTTTGGAAGCCGCGAGGAGAATTCCGGACATTAAATTATCCTCGGCATATGGTGCGTGCGCGAAGGGACCAAGCTTCATGAAATATGCGTACGCCCCACCTCCAAGCAAAGCTACGACGACAATCCCAGCGGATATAGATATAATCAGTTTTTTGTAAGAGCGAGGCTGTTGTTGAAACTGGCCTGGTTGTTGGAATTGAGCTGGTTGAGGTTGGACAGGCGCAGTGCTAGTTTTCTCAATCTCCGAAAACCCTGCGGCGATATCTGCATCCTGCCACCCCGTGTCTTTTAAAGCTTTAATTACTTCGTCTTTTGATTTCCCCGCGCTAAGCGATTGCTGAATAAATTTAAGGAGCTCTGTGTTTGGATTCATGTAATTAATTATACCGCTTCCGGCGGTTTTCATTTGTGAGTATCTGTAAAAATAAAAAGGGCGTGTGCGAGACAATTCCCGCACACGCCCCTAAACTTCAAACTTGCCTAACGAACACCAAGAGTTGACCCCCGAAACTCCAGATTCTTCGGCTTGATGATGACTTTCTTCTCGTCGCTCCGCTCGATATGGCCGGCGTGCACTGCGCTGAGGCCTTCCGGAAACTTTTGCCTCTCGACAATGGCCAGAACTTTCCGCGCGTGAGTTTCCGGTACATACAGCGCGAAACCTGCGCCCATATTCAAGTTTCCATACGCCTCCATGTCATCCACCGGGCCATACTTCTGAATGAAGTCAAAGATCGGAAGTTGCCTCGGTAGCAGCGAGATGCTGTAGGTAAAGTCGCCCTGCGCTCTCATGAGCTTCCGCCAGCCGTGTCCTGTGATATTCACGGCGTAATGGATGTAAACGCCAGCATCTAGGCAATCCTCGACAAACGGAACATAGATCGGTGTCGGGTCGAGAAGTGTATCGCCGTATGTTCGCCCGTCGCTGAGCCGTGTGAGATAGCCATCAGGTAATTTCTTAGCGATCTTCCGAGCCATCGTGAGCCCATTCGCGTGGATACCGGAACTTCCGATGAGAATGATTGCGTCTCCGTGCTGGATATTTGGATAAATTACTTTCGATTTTGGCTCTACTATTCCAACGGACGATCCAGCGATAACAGACGCTTCTTCCCCGATGATATCTTTGAGAGTTGGAGTTTCTCCACCTCCCCAAACACAACCCGCGAGGTCGCAAGCGTATGCCCAGCCAGCTATCAGCTCCTCCATACGTGTTTTATTTTTAAACCACTCGGAGGCGCCAGTTGCCAAATGTTGGGATGCCCCCAATGGCCTTACCCCAAGCGTTATCATGTCATTGAAAATCATTGCGGCCGCGTCTATCGCGACTTTAAAATAATATGAGCAGCCAGTAAGCTTTTCCATGGCATCGGCAACCAAATTTTTTGTACCGAGGCCCTCCTCAACAATCCCGAGAATAAAATCATGGTGAAGAGATTCCATCATATACACGCTTTCTCCGCGGCTCCATTCGAGCTCGCGAAAACCTCTCTTCAGTAGATTCTTTGCAGTCTTTCGCGCGGCGAGCTGTGCCATGCGCTTAAACGGATCCATCGCGTCGTAATCCACGCCGACATTCTTATATGTCATGTTGCTCATAATTTTCCTCCAGTCAAAGATTCTTTCCCTCAAAAAGTAGCAAAATCCAAGGAAATAAGCAAAATTAAATTAGGAAGTTGATTTAATATTCAGACTGCGCTAGTTTAGGGCAAACGCTGTTTTGAAAGGAGTGCTCTATGCAACTTCTGCGATTCTGCGGCGCAGGGGTGCCTGGCGTACTCCTGTATTACATTGTCTATGTTTCTTTAACTCGATTGACCGATCAGTGGTACGTCGCAGCAACAGTTGTCGCTTCCATTGCGAGCTGGGGCCTAACTTTTCTTCTACAGAAGTATTGGGCATTTAGGAATAAAGAATCCGAATGGCTTATGCGGCAGATTATAAACTACGCCGGGAAAGTCCTCTTCTTTATTTTTATCCTTGGGCCAGGCCTTATTTATCTGCTTGTTGAACACGCCGAGCTTCCTGATCTGTGGGCGCAGGCTATCTTGACGCTTGTCGTGTCGTCCATAAGCTACCTTATCGACAAACGCATCTTCGCCAACAAAAAAACCGCCGCGTCATCCCCATGACCTAGGCGGTTTTTGAATCGCAAGTATTCTCGCGATCGCGAATATACTTACGATTCAAATAAAAAAAGGCGTGGCGAGATCTCTCTCGCGCACGCCCGTGGCACTTCCTATCGGAAATATTTCCGATACTCTCGGTCGATTTCCAGAGCCTTAACGATCATACGTATAAAGGAAACGAATTTAAGGACGTTAAATCCCCTTCTAAGAAGCTTATAGCGCTTCCCTTGCACCCAGTACCTCTGGAAAGAATTCTCGACGGCTTGGCGCGCGCTTTGCGGAAAGTTTTTTACGTTAAGATCGTTAACCCTGCTAAGCCGCTCCGGATTGGAAAATTTATACATTTCGCCGCCCGCGAGCAATAGACCCTTAAGCAAAACTAGGCGCTTTCCCGGCGAGAGCTTCCGCCACCCATACAAAATCTCCGCGTCTTGAATATGTCGTCTTGGCCACCGCATAATCCCCTCCTCTCAAAATCAAGGAAATTTTATTTCTTGCAGTATAGCAGAACGCTTTATTTAATCATAAAAAGTGGTATATTATGTAAAATCTGGGGGTGTGGTTCAATGGTAGAATATCGGTCTCCAAAACCGACGATCAAGGTTCGATTCCTTGCACCCCCGCTAATTTTAGTATCGAGAGACCGAGAGGGCTAAAAATGTTAAAATTGTATTATGCAAATTGAAGATCTAGGCATCATTCTTTCGCCTACAGAAAACGAGTTTGAAAAGCGGGCTGTCCTAAATCCTGCGTGCATTGCCGAGGGTGATATAGTCCACATGTTTTATCGCGCCATCAATCAAAATAATATTTCTACAATTGGATATTGCCAGATTAAAGATAATAAGGTTATCCGCAGAGATAATAAGCCTTTAATTTTCCCTGAACATAATTTCGAACGTAGCGGCGTCGAGGATCCCAGGATAGTTTATTTGGATGGAATGTATTATCTGTTTTACACAACATACGATGGATATGATGCATCCGCTGCTTATGCTATTTCCTCTGATTTGCGTAATTTTAAAAAACAGGGGCCAATTTTTCCTGCAATCCTTTATAAGGACGCTAGTAAGATTTTTAAACATGCGGGCCTTCCGGAAAAATATGAATGGTATGCAAAACACTATGAAGAAGAAAGAGGCCAAGGAGTCTCTCTTTGGCAAAAGGATGTTTTTCTTCTGCCAGAGAAAATCGAAGGAAATTTTTTTCTGATTCATAGGATAATGCCAGGAATCCAAGCCATAAGTTTTAGGAATTTTTCTGATTTGACTGAGGAATTATGGAGAAAATACCTACTCCATATGGCCGAATTTATAATTCTTGATCCAAAATATAAATTTGAAAACAAACGCATCGGCGGAGGTTGCCCGCCTATCAAAACAAGGCATGGCTGGCTGCTAATTTTTCATGCTATAGAACAAACGAACCACGGAAAAATTTATCATGCTGCAGCTGCACTGCTGGATCTAAAAAATCCGCTTCACGTCAAAGCAAGGCTGCCATTTCCACTGTTCTCGCCGGAAGGACAAGACGAAAGAGAGGGCGTAACAAATGATGTCGTATTTCCCACTGGCTCAATACTGAAAAAAGATGATTTATTTATCTATTACGGCGCCGCTGATTCCAAGATAAAAGCGAAAAAAATCAGCGTAATTGAATTAATTAATGAATTGCTAAAACATAAGACATGAAACGACCTAATAAACCATTTCAGGAGAAAATCATAAAACCTTGGGGCAAGGAAATTATTTTTACCCCAAAAGAATTAGGAAGGACGGGGAAAATTTTATCAATCCGGTCAAAAAAAAGACTTTCCTTTCAGTATCACGACAATAAAGAAGAAACTTTATGCTTATTTTCAGGCAGTGTCCTACTTTGGATAGAAAACGATGACGGCAAGCTACAAAAAATAAATATGGAACCACAAAAGGGGTATACTATTCTGCCTAAACAAAAACACCGGCTGGAAGCCTTAGAAGATTCAATTGTACTGGAAATTTCTTCACAAGAAAAAGGCAATACTATCCGACTGAAAGACGATTATAATCGCGGGACTGAAACTGAAGATGAAAGAAATAAGCCCAATAGAAATTGGCATGGCGAGACCAACTAAAGTTTTGTTTTTAGGGACATACCCTCCCCGGCGTTGTGGTATAGCCACTTTTACTTACGACCTGGCTCAAGCGTTTTATAATACATTCGCACCAGCAATAAAGACAACAGTCGCGGCAATGAATTACAGCGCCCTAAAAAACCCCAAATACTCTTCACGAGTTGTTTTGGAAATTGATCAGGATAAAACTGAAGATTATAAAATAGCGGCTAAAAAAATAAACGCAGACCCAAATATCAAATTGGTTTGCATCCAGCATGAGTTTGGAATCTTCGGAGGAGAATTCGGCTCCAACCTCAAATATTTTCTTGCTGAACTTAAGAAGCCAACAGTAATGACTCTGCATACCGTACTTCCCAACCCGAAACCTGCCATGGAAGCATCTATAAGGCCTCTGTTGGACCGTGTTTCATACCTGGTAGTAATGAGCACAAATTCTAAGAATATCTTGATTTCTAGGTACGGTATAAATCCCAGAAAAATTTTTATAATAGATCACGGCATACACCCAGTTGAATTTGAAACGAGCGAAAAATTTAAAAAGGCGCTCCACATACAAAATAGGCAGGTCATGAGCACTTTTGGGCTTCTTAATCCAGGAAAGGGGATTGAGTATGTATTGGATGTAATTCCGGAATTAATTCGCAAGTTTCCAAACCTGCTTTATCTCGTTATGGGAGTAACGCACCCGCTTGTCCTAAAAAATGAAGGCGAAGAATATCGCAATTTTCTGATGGAGAAGGCAAATCAATTAAAAATTCAAAAATATGTTCGCTTTTATAACCTCTATTTGGAAGTTGGTCGTTTGTTGAAATTTTTACAAGCCACCGACATTTATATTGCGTCATCCACTAATGTTGACCAAGCGGTAAGTGGAACGTTTTCATATGCCATGGGAACTGGGCGACCCATAATATCAGCCCCATTTGCACAGGCCAGAGAAGACATAGGAGAAGCAGGCCTTCTCGTCAATTTTCGAGACAAGAGTTCGTTAAAAAAAACTATAGAACAGCTACTTGTAAATCCCAAATTGAGGGAAGTTATGGGAAAGAAAGCATATTTTAACACCAGACACATGACTTGGTCCAATGTGGCACTTTCCTACCTTAAGGTTTTTATGAAATGCGCGCCTGACCTTTCTGTTGACAACAGGCATCTACCAAAATTAAATCTTAAACATTTAAATAAACTTACGGATCGTTTTGGAATTTTTCAATTCGCCGATTTGAGCCATAGAAATCCTGATTTTGGTTACACATTGGATGACAACGCGCGAGCTTTAGTGATCGCCGCAAGATATTATTCAGCGGGCATTAGAAAAAAAACTACTTTGCGCTTATTGAATATATATTTGTCTTTTATTGCAAATGCTTTGGGATCGGATGGATTTTTAAATTATTTTAATAAAAATTATAAGCCTGATGATGCCGCCAACGCCAAAGACAACTTGGAAGACGCCGACGCCAGAGCTTTATGGGCTCTTATGCAATTATCTGTTATTCACGCCATTCCAGTTGAATTAAAAAGAAAAGCTCAAAAAATCTACAAGCGCAGGTTAAAAATTGGCGTGCACTTCCAACACATTCGCCCCAAAGCTTTTTACATAAAAGGCTTATTTGCCTTATATCAAAGCCATTCCTCACAGAATCTACGTGAAAAAATCAGAATACTTGCAGACGAGCTAATGAAAAATTATGTGGCTCACAGTGATTCCGGTTGGCACTGGTTCGATAGCATCATAACTTATTCCAACTCTGTATTATGTGAAAGTTTGTTGTCCGCTTTTCAGGCTACAGGAAAAGAAGAATATTTCTATGTCGGCAAAAAAACTCTGGACTTTTTGATTTCTCATTCTTTCGTAAATGGAATTTATATGCCTGTCGGACAGAGCGGGTGGTTCGAAAAAGGCGGAAAAAGAAAATTCTTCGACCAACAGCCAGAAGACGTTGTAGCTATGGTCGAAGCTCTTAAAAAAATATATATAATCACGCGGGAAGAAAAGTACAAAATGTTAATGACCAAAGCTTTTTATTGGTATCTGGGAGAAAATTATTTAGAGCAGTATCTCTACGACCAAATAAGTGGCGGGTGTTATGACGGATTAGGGAAAAGAAGCGTTAATCTGAATCAAGGGGCGGAATCCACAGTTTCCTATTTAGCCGCTAGGATAGCCGTGAATGATTCTAGTTAACTGGGCTGGTTCATGACCGATGACGCCCGCAAAGGTGCTGGGCGATTCCTTGCCTACCGGCAGGCAAGCTTGCACCCCCGCAAATTTTTATACCTTCAATCTCTCATCCCACAAAATTTTCAAATGCGCCGAGTGGAAGAGAACGGAAATCCATGCCATAACGATAGAGGATATTATTAAAGTCTCGCCGAGAGTCCTAAAATTCTCCGAAAGCGGAGTTAAGATCAAGGCGAGGATGCCCGCGATATATATAAAAAGGCGCATCCGGTCGAGGACGAATTTATAATCTTCGTCGAGCGAAAATTTTCCGGATGCGAACTTAAATTCGAGATTCCTAATCAAGCCCAAGAAAATATACCCGACCAAAAACCAGAAAAATAAATTGGCGGCTAAAAATTGGTACGAGATGAGGTAGAAGCTCAAAACGAGCACCAGTATAAAATCCCTCGTGATGTCCAAAACGACCCCTGTCTTCGTCACTCTTTTCGCGTTCCTGGCGAGCGAGCCGTCGAGCATATCAGTGAAGCCGGCGAGAAGCGTTACCGCAAATATGACAAGATAATCGGATTTGACACTAAAAAGATATGCGAGAAGTCCGACCAGAGCAAAGCCAATTAGGCTGACGACATTCGGGCTTATAAAGTGGAGGTGCTCGTCCAGAAAATCCGTCAGCGGGCGCAAAAGATAATCTCGCCACTCCGCCTCTGAATCCGTCGTTCTTGAAAGATAGGCTTGAATAATAACCTTGGAAAGAAAAAGAGGCAATATGAAATAGCCAGCGATCGCAGCCAATCCGAAAACTCCTATGCTTGAGAACATAAATTAAGCTTTCGCTTCTTTATGCGCGGTTCTTTTTTTGCACCACCTGCAGAACTTGCTGAATTCCAATTTCCGCTCAACCTTCTTTTTATTTTTGGTCGAATAGTAGTTGAACCGCTTGCACTTGGTACACTGAAATTTTATTAAGTTTACCTGTGACATATATTCATATTACCAGAGCCGAGACCGGGAATCGAACCCGGGACCTCATCCTTACCATGGATGCGCTCTGCCGTCTGAGCTATCTCGGCAATCTTTCAAAAACCTTACGTATCTTAGCGCGAATCCCCTTCTTTTTCAAAAAAGACTTTTCGCTCCTAGAATTTTCGCCGTAATTTTCAATTTCTTTCTTTTTGGCGTTAAGAAATTCAATCAATTTGGAAAACGGTTCGGAATAATAGTTTTTTTGCTCGGAACCAAAAATACCCCTTTCTTTTTCATCGGGAAAACCCGCCGCGAAAGAAAAATTTCCCGCAACAAAAAACAGCGTCAGTATATGCGCCAAAAGAAAATATTTAAACTTATTTTTTCTTTTTGATTTTAACTTTTCTGACTTGTACACGTTAGCTTTATTATACCATTTCTAAAGCTGTTTAGAATAAAAAGCTTATTGCAAAGTGTGAATAACTTTTTTCCAGTTGTTGGACACCGATTTCCAGTTGTTGGACACCGAGTGTCCAACAATATATACTCAAACTATGAGAAAAATAAAAATAATCGAAGGCGAATATTATCATATTTTTAATAGAGGAAACAACAAGCAAAACATTTTTTCTGACAATAGGGATTGGATAAGATTTCTTTTTCTTGTTTTATATTTTCAATCGCCTGTTTCTTTTGAAAACCTAGGTCGTCCCGTTTCTTATTTTGTTAAACACCGAGTGTTCAACATTAACAATCAAATCACAGAAAAACTAATCGCTAACCGATATGTTGAACTGGTTTGCTTTGCTTTCATTCCAAATCATTTTCATTTAATAATCCGCGAAAATAAAGAAAACGGAATTTCTCAATATATGCAAAGAATTCTTAATGCTTAC
>Ga0209002_10000067_pt1 | contig 58479 bp, 49 predicted proteins | sample Rifsed16ft2_FD_184010 | JGI IMG/M metagenome (GOLD analysis project Ga0209002, IMG submission 184010) | Soil microbial communities from Rifle, Colorado, USA - sediment 16ft 2 (version 2) | ecosystem: Environmental > Terrestrial > Deep subsurface > Rock core/Sediment | place: Rifle, Colorado...
TCCGGTGGACGAAGTGGCGGTAGCGGCCACGCGGGCGTATCGCGCGTTGGGGCAAGTCAAAAAGTAGCCGGCCCTCCCGGCGCCCAATTTCCGCTTGCTGTTACAAAGTCCTACGTTAGCTCCGAACTCGCAAGGGACGGCGGGCTTTTCCTTCTCATCCCTCTCTACCTTATTTACTCCATGACCATGGACGAATACCGGCTCATTGAAACCTTTTTTGATCGCCGCGAACAGCTTGAACCGGATCTACGCTTGCGCATGGCCACCGATATCTGCCGCCGGATTCTCGAGAAAGTCGGCTCAACCCTGCCCATCTCTGGCAACCCGGAGGCGGTTCTTCACAAGCTGGCTTCTGATTTCCGCACGCGAGAGAGATACGAATAGCCAAGGAACGAAAGCGGAAGCAAGCAGAGGGGTGGAACGTCTGAATTCACCGACTGGAACGATATCGCGTCGCTCAGCCCACGGGCTTCCGCGCTTGGGACGAGCGTTAAGTTCGGCGCGCCGCATCAACAGCAAATAATTAAGGGCCGTTGTGTCGCCGCGCCCTTTTCGTCCACAACGGCCCCTGGAGAAGTCCTTCTGGTCCAGATCAACCAGTAATCGTAAACCAGTGCTTCCTTCTCCGCCATGAGTCGAGCACAAAGGCTGCCAAAGGTCGGTCCGGCCGAGGCTGAATTAGTCCTTGGCTTTTCAATAGATTGCAAGGATACCCGGGTGCTCCTGGTGGGCTGCCTCTTCGGAAAATTTGTCTGTTATTCTGACTGGGCACATGATTCGAAGACAAATTGTCGCTCTCAACGCAAACACTTTCTCTCGGCGCTGCCATTACCTTCTCGCGTTATAGCGACACGCCACCGGAAACACAGAAAACCTACCCTTCAGTCTTCCGAACGAAGGAAGGCTCCGACCTGCCGGATTGCGTCGTAAACCCATGGGCAGCAAGAAGAGATGTCGAAATCTTGTTCGGAGGTGAACAGGTTGCCCTAGGAACGGCTGGGCGAGAGAAAGGCCAAGCGCGGCAATCGAACTTCCCGCCTCAGGCGCGGAACTCGCTCTGATCCAGCAGGCTGACCACGAACAACAACCCTACCGCTCCGATGAGTACTCCGACGAGCACTTTTCCCTCCCCATCGCCTCACTTCTATGGATGCAGGATGGGTAGGAAAGATTCAGGCTGTCGGCCGGTCAAGCAACGCAGAAAAACCGCCGCGGTGCAGAGGAAAAAAAACACTCCGACTGGTCGCGGCTGGGACGGCACTATCCCTCGGCGCGAATAATGTCGTAGCTTTCAATCACGGCGGCGACTCCGACCCTCACCTCTTCCGTTTCCAGCCGGGGTCGCTCGATGCGAACCACTTTGCCCCTGGCACGGACCTGCACGTCGGTGGACTGGGTCACACTGGTCGGCAAGGTAAGGATAAATTCAAGATTGCTGCCCACCGCCAGGTCGGCATCCACCACGAAGAACAATCCACGGGCGCTGACATCTCGTGTCACACCTTCCCGAGGTTGCAGCGGGGCTCCCTGGCCGAGGCGGAGCCTGATCGGAAATGCCAGCTCGTAGCGCCGAGTGTTGCGCCGCTCGTTCATGCCATGCCTCCCAGAACTAGATTCGTCAGGGCCCTGGACACACACCTAATCGGCATACAGGGTTGCACTTATCTTGCCAAAGGAAGGTGGGCAAAAGCAACGGCCGAGCGGCAAGCCACTGTTTGCAACTTGATGACAGGGAAACAGAAGGGAAGAAGCAAGAGGGACGCCCGCCAAGTCTGGAAGCAGTTCCTTCCCCGATGGGTCTCGACCCACCCCCCAAGCTGACCAAAAGCTGCAAAACCTTGCCGGGGAGTCAACCTCCGCGGCAGTCCTCACCGTAATACTACTGCTCGGCTATTCGGCCAGCTTTTCGACCGAGGGGCGGGGGCCGCGCGAACGAGGCGTTCGCCCCGGGTCGAGGTTGAATTGACGGATTTTGTATAGCAAAGCTTTGTAGCTAATATAAAGAAGCCTGGCTGCTTCCTTCCGATTCCAATTGGTTTGATCCAGAGCTTGAGCGATGGCCTGCATCTCGGCCTGATCTTTCAAGCTGCGCACCAGCGACTTCAACCCTTGTGGCGGACGGACGGAGTTGGCGTCCGTGGGTGCTGGTTCGGCAGCCTCTTCCCGAGCGCGCAGCACGGTCAATTCCCGAATCATGGCCTCGCTGTCCTCGAGGATGACGTAGCGCTTGGCAAAGTTTTCCAGTTCGCGCAGGTTTCCCGGCCAGTTGTAATTGATGGTGGCTTCAATAAGTTGGCCGGAGATAGGCGGCGCATGCTTCTGGAGTTTTTTGCTGTACTTGGTAACAAAATGGGTCAGCAAGATCGGAATCTCCCGGGTGCGCTCGCGCAGCGGCGGAACATGGACAGTAAAGACGTTAAGCCGATAGTAGAGGTCTTCCCGGAAACGGCCGGAACGTATCGCTTCGTGAACATCGGTGTTCGTCGCGGCGATGACGCGAACGTCCAGAGTCACCAGCGACCGCCCCCCCAGACGGGAATACTGCTGGTCCTGCAAGACGTGCAAGAGCTTCGCCTGCAAGTGAGTGCTCATCTCGGCAATTTCATCGAGCAAGATGGTGCCGTGGTTGGCCAGTTCGAACTTGCCGGGTTTGGAGCGGGTGGCGCCCGTGAAAGCGCCCGGTTCATACCCAAACAGCTCGCTCTCCAGCAACTCCGAAGGCAGGGCCGCACAATTGACCTTGATGAAGGGTTGGTTGGCGCGCGACGAGCGCAGATGGATCATGCGGGCGATCACTTCCTTGCCCACGCCGCTTTCACCATAGAGAAAAACGGGCACGTCCACCGGAGCAATCTGGAGAACCTGCTCGCGGATTCGAATCATCTGTGCGCTGGAGGCGATGAAGGAAAGATCCTTGGTAATCTGCTCACAATATTCTTCCAGCCGTTCCTTCTCACTCTCGAGCTCGGAGCGTTTCTTGCATTTGAGGAGGGCGGCGTCCAGCTCGCTCTTCTCAAACGGTTTGGTGAGATAGTCCTGGGCTCCCAACTTGATGGCTTCGACGACGGTGGCCACCTCGCCCGAGCAGGAAAGCATCACCACCCTCAGGCTGCCGTCCACCTGCATCAAGCTGCGGAGGGTCTCCAGCCCGTCCATTTCGGGCATGAGCACGTCCAGAATGACGAGGTCAGGCCGCTGCTCTCCTTGAGCGATTTCCAACGCCTCCCGCCCGCTGGCCGCGGCAAGGACCGAATAGCCTTCCACCTCGAGCAAAGTCTGAAGATAGCGCCGAATGCTGGGTTCATCGTCCACTACCAGCACCGTTCCCTTGGTCGCCATGAATCTCTCCTTGATTCTGCTTCTCCCCCAGTGATCTACTCGGCGCGGAAAGGCAGGAGCACGGAAAACCGGCAGCCCCGCCCGGGCTCACTTTCCACCCAGATTTTGCCGCGATGGGCCTGCACCAGACGCTTGGCAATCGCCAATCCCAGTCCCATGCCCATCGCACTGGCGGTGTGAAGTTTGACGAACTCCTCAAAGATTTCTTGGTGGTATTCAGCGGCGATTCCCTGCCCGACATCGCTCACCGAGATGTGAGCCGAGTTTGTCTGCTCGGAAACTCGTTGCCGCCGTTCCTGATGCCTCGCCACTACCCCAACGCGTCGTTCCCAAAAGTACGGTTCCAGCGCGAGCACGACTTTGCCCCCGCTCGGGCCGTGGCGGAGGGCATTGTCAAGCAGGTTGCCTACCACCTGCTGCACTTTCTGCCAATCAAAGGGAAACAGAGGAAGGGCGTCCGTGCTGCGAGTTTCCAGGTGAACTTGCTGGCGGGCAAAGGCCGTCTGCCAGCGAGCCACCAGCTCGGCCATGCAATCTTCCAGGTCATTGGTCTGAAGATTAAGCGCCAGCCGGCCACTCTGTAGCGCCGAGTAGTTCAGGAACATTGAGACCAGGCGGATCAAGCGCTCGCAACTTTCCTTGGACTCAGAAAGAATCTGCGTTTGCTGCTTGGTGAGGGGACCCAACGAGCTGCTGAGCAAGAGGTCAAGATAGCCTTTGACCACCGAAAGAGGGGTCTTGAGTTCATGGGCGGCGGAGCCGAGGAAGACCGTCCGTTGGCGGTCCAGTTCCTGCAAACGCAAGTAAGCAGAGAGCAGATTCCGGTAGGCAATATCGCGTTCCTGCAACGCCTCGCGAAGCCGGGCCCGCACCACTTGCGGATCCTCCGCCTCTTCTGCCGGCCGAGACTTCTGGAAAAGCGCCAGGATGAAGCCGGCTCGCGGTGACGACCGCAACTCGACCCTGATATCGCCCGACGGCGTCCCGAATAACGGGAGTTGGCAGTGGCCGGTTGCCTGCGCTTCTGCCAGGTACTGCTGGCTGGCACGCGAGTCAAACCCGAAGCCCTCCCCGAGCAGGCACCGCCCCGTCGTTTGCTCAGCCGGCTTAGGCAGGAAATCGGCTGCTGTCTGGTCATAGGCCAGTACCTTGCCTTCCAAATCCAAGATCATTACCGGGCAATTCCAAAATTCTCCCAATACGCTTAGAAGGGCATTCGCTTCGCTGGTTTGGACGCTACTGCTCATCATCGTTGCGGCGAAAGACACTTGCCCTATCCCGCCCACAGAAGTCAGGGATGTAAGAACTGCGGAGAAACCTAGGCTGTGGCAAGCACTATAGGTATCGTTCTTCCCTTTGTCAAGAAATTCTCTGCGGCTTGAAGGCAAAAAGCTACACAGGTTCCCTTAGTACGCAGAAATCTTCAACACTATAGTACCCGGAAGTGATTTCTTGGACGGGGAGCAATTCCCCGATCTCATTGAATTGGCGTGACGTAGGCTTGACCTGCGGCAGCGGGCCCTTACTGGCCAAGTGATTGCAAACCGTTATGTGTTGGGTTGGTGGTACTAGGAGCATTAGTATCCCTTGCCCGGTTGGTTGGAGAGGGCTATGGGAGCGTTTGAGCATGAGCGGCGCGCCGCCTCGCGGCTTCGCTTACAGATTCCTGTCTTTATTCGGGGTACTGATGCCTACGGACAGGAGTTCATGGAATTGCAGAAGACCTTCAACATTAGTTCCATCGGGGCACTGATTGTTTCCTCTCACCCCGTGCCCCTGGAGGCGCTTCTCTACGTGACGGTTCCCGTGCCGTCTGGGCCGCAGTGGCCGGGAAGCGAAGGGAACCCCACCCTGCGCGCCCGCGTAAAGCGCTCAGGAATGCTCGAAGGATTCCATCTCCTTGCTGTGCAATTCCTCCGATCGCTTGAGGATATGGAACTTTCAGTACGCCAGGAGATGCTTGCGCAATAGTTTGCCTCTCTTATCCCGCTCCTTTCTCACCCGCCTCTTTCGATTGACACGCCTCTTGCCCTTCTCTAGCATCCCATTGAAGTTATCTCGCTGGCCGCTTGGAATGGCTTTTGCTTGCAACGAGAGGCGGGGGTGTGTGAAGCGCCCGTCGGGATCTCCTAGCAGGGTGCACAAAAAAGCGCGCTGGCAGTCAAGAAGCTCCGGGACGGCGGTTTGAACTGGCCTCCCGCAAGGCGAGCGGGAACAAACCAATCACTGAGTTCCATCCCGATCCACCCGCCACTCGCCATCTCCGGCTGATTCAGCAGGCTGCTAGGCCATTATGCCTGAAAAGGGAACTGAATATCCTTGGAGTGAAGTTTATCCGGAAGCCCCTCTGGTCGAACTCTTGATCGAGACGCTCGCCGGGTCGGCGCCGGATGTTGCTGCTCCTTTCCTGCACCGCTTTTTCAAGGCGCTGGTTCATATTGAACTCTCTGAGCAGCAGTGCCAGAAATTCTGGGATGAAACTGTCGAGCGGCGGCGCGCACTGGTGGAAGAGCTCAAAGCCCCGGTATCGCTGCGTATGGTGGTGCTCGACGTTCTTACTCGCGCCAATCTCATCCGCAAGCCGATCCTGGTGGAGTGGGAAGATCTCAAACGGCTTCAGATCAACGCCGCTACCGATGATTTGACGGGCCTGTACAACCGCCGGCTTTTTGGCGAAAATTTCTCCAAGGAATTGAACCGCGCCAAGCGTTACAGCGCCCAACTCTCGCTTGTGTTGCTTGATCTGCACCGGTTCAAAGAGGTCAACGATCGCTATGGCCACATGATGGGCGACAAGGTTCTCAAGGCCGCCGCCGGCACGTTGCTGAAATCCGTACGTAGTTCTGACTCTGCCTTTCGCATCGGCGGGGATGAGTTTGCTTTGTTGCTGCCGGAGGCGGATTTGGAGCAGGCCAATATCCTGGCTCGACGCGTCCGTTCCAACTTCGAAGCTGCCGCGCGCCCCTTCGGCCTGGATCTTCCGGTTTCTTTGGACTTTGGGATCGCTACCTTTCCCGAAGTAGGCCAGACCGAGGAGGCGCTGCTCCAGCAGGCCGACACGCGCCTCTATCAACTCAAGGAGGCCGTCCGCACGGGCGTGGGCATTCCCCCCGAGATGATGGCGCCGGAAGAGCCCGCTGAAGGGGCCAAAGAACAACGGCGCCATGAGCGCATCTCCCTCGGCCAATCCTCCTCCTTCGCTTTGCTTCTTCCTCCCGCCCCCGAGGTCAAGCTGGCCGTCCTGGATCTGAGTCGTGGCGGGCTGGCCCTGTCGGTGACTGACGGCATCGAGCTCCCCGAGAGGTTCCACGCCGAGTTGCACGTCCCCATCCTGCCCGAGGCGCGGGTCTTTCTGCGGCGCATCTACCGGGTGCCGAGCGGCGAGAAGGAGTTTCGCGTCGGCTGTTCCTTCTCCGATACCGCGGCAGCGCACCCTTAGATCGGTTCCGTCGGCGAGCAACCGCAAGGCAGGCAACTACTCTTTTCCGGCAAGAAATTTTTTCAACGCTTCCTTCCGCCGCAGGAAGTCGTCGTCGGCCAGCACCGGGGTGGCGCCGGCCGTGGACAGCTCCTGATCCAACTCGACCCAGGATTTGCAGCCAGCGTAACGCGGGAGAATCGGAACCTTCCATGGCTGGGGGAGTCGGTAGGCGCGAAGAAAGATCACATAGAGGGGAAGGTGGGGTTTGTAGTGGAAGCGCATCTTGATGTACGACTGGTTCCAGATGTAGTGCTCGCGCAACTCGAGGAAGCGCTCCTCGCTGTCGGCCACAAGAAATTCCTGGACGATCCCGTAGCACGCCACCGCCAACTCGGCTGTGGGCGAGCTGGTGTCCAAAATCTCGCGCAAACTGGTGCAATACTCGGGCTGGAGCAGGTTCTGGTGCTGGTGCTCGTAGGTGGGATAAAGGAAGAACTCGCGATGCTGGACGTGAAACTCGCCGCTTTCTTCGGCAATCCCTCCCTTGCGCAGGAGGAAGATCTGTTGGCCGCGGGCGAGCGCCGCGACCACGCTGGCCCATTCTTTGAGGGCAATATTGCTTCCGGCGCGCATTGGCGGACTATTGGCTGCCGGGCGGGACGCCGTGGATGTAGGCGCGCATCATCTTGATCTCGTCTTCCTTTTCGCTCACGTCCACCTGGAGGAGATCGCGGAGGGAAACCAGGCCCAGCAGCCTGCCGCTGTCCACGACCGGGAGGTGGCGAATCCCGTTCCGCTTCATGAGCGCCAGGCAATCTTCGTAGGTTCGATCAGCCTCCACCATGACCAGATTTTCCGCCATGATTTCGCTGACCCGGGTTTTCTTCGGGTCGCGACCCGTGGCCGCCACTTTGGTCAGGATGTCGCGTTCGGAAAGCAGACCCACCAGTTGCCCCCGCTCCAGGACGATGGCTGCGCCAACGTTGCGTTCAGCCATGTAGCGGGCCGCTTCCTCAGCGCTCATGGTTGGTGAAAGAGAGAAGATCTCGCGGTTCTCCAAGATATTTCGGATGGTCCTCACGGCTACCTCCCTGGCTTTGAGTTCCGTGCCGAATTTGGAGGGGAGATGCCAAAATAGCACAAAACGGCCGGGGGCACTAGTCTTACCGGACCGTGGAATAGCCTACTCACATCGTATCCCCCTGGCGAAGTTTTTGTGCATGAGTGAGAGGCGGAAGCGGGAGTTGGCCGCCCGGCTGGGGGGAGAACCGGGCCTCGCGCTCACCCCGATAGAATCGGGGCTCGTCTAACTCAAACAGCACATCCACCTGCATGGCGCATGGATGCACGATGTTTTAGCCAGGAGCAAGGGCAGAGGCAAGCAACGGGCGGGCAAAAGAAAGGGCCCAGCGGCGGGGGCTAGGTTTCCGTTTGGGTAGGTTGCCCCGGGAGCGCCGCCGGACCCTGTGTTCCTCCATCCCGACGCTTCGGGACGGAGCCTCGGTCAAGTCTATGGTATCTGCTTTATTCGATGCGGGCCGACGCTTCCGGGATGCACCATTTTGGGGCAGTCATCTGATGATCCAAAGCGCTTTGCTCCCTACCACGCTCCCCCACGGCTGCCACCCCAACCGCCGAAATACCAGCGCACTCCGACCGTGGCATAGAGGCCATAGGGGCCGTCCGTGTTCAGGTCGGCGGATCCCAAATCTTGGCCGAAGCGCCCCAGCCATTCCACCCGGTGTTGCGTGACCCGGAGTTCGAAGTTCTTCGGCAACTTCAGGCCAACCCCGATGGCTCGTTCAAATGCAATCGGCGCGGACGACGCGGTGTATTTGTACTGCGGGACGTTGTTCCCGAAGAAAAACTTCGGTTCAAGGAACAGAAAGACGTGACGCAGGGGGCCCCGCCCCACGGGCTGGAGTTCTAGATAGCCGCTCCAGACATAACGAGCGAAGGCGGTGCAAGGCGCGCTGGCTCCTCCCTGCGGGCCGAACGGCCCGGCGCAGCGGCCCAGATCGGGTTCGTTGTGGGGGGGCGCCAACGAAAAATCAATAAAGCCGCGGGCGAAGTTCTTGGGGAACAGGGTGCGCTCCTCCGGAGCTCCAGACAAAGCGACTTCTTGCTTCGGCTCTTGCGCCTGCGCGGCCGAGATTCCAAGAAGTCCAATCCAAGTGAGAAGAACGCTTGCCATTTTCATCTCAGACCCTCCCCATCGCCGCCATCAGAACCGGTAACTGAGGTCAAGTACATTCTGCTCTCGGCTTCCCTGCGAAGCCTAAGCAAACGACCTTAATGTTGGCGTCGCCCCCGGGTAGGCACTACTTCAAATAGATTACGATCCCTACTGAGGTTTCAAGGCCGTTCAGAACGCCGCTGGCCGGGAAGAAATCCGCTCCGGCGCCGGCGATAGCGTATGCTCGATCACCTGACTCCTACCACCCCAGAGGCCCGCCGCTCGCTCAATGGGAACTTCTCGCGCACCTCTTCGACCGTGGCGCGCCGAGCCGCGGGCGTCAGAACTTTTTTCCCAGCACCGCCTTGAACGCCTAATTGTCCAGCGTCAGATTGGCCACCATCTGCTTCAACCGCCAGTTCTCCTCTTCGAGATGCCGCAGCCGCCGCGCCTCGTTCACTTCCAGCCCGCCGTACTTCGCTTTCCAGCGGTAGTATAGCCGGAGGAGCTACATTTTGGTTGGACGAGCTTTCGGGGGTCAGGTCAAACGTCCGCTCACCTTTCAAGAAGGTAGTTGGTGTGGCCCCTGGGGATCGGGGCACGCTATCCAACTGTGACCCATGACCTCCGGCTGGGTGGCACCGTGCTCCCGGCTGGGTTCTCCCGGAGGGTTTCACCCGGAAGGGATGGCTCGCCCTGTGCTAAAATCTCCCCTTCCGGTCAAGGCAAGCCCGCCTAGCTTGATGGTGGGCAAGCCCGCATTCGGGCAATTCAGCACGCACGAGGCAGAGGCCATGCGCTATCGCAAGATTCCGGGGACGGATGTCGCTGTATCCGAGGTAGGCTTTGGGGTTTGGACGGTTTCCACCGGATGGTGGGGTGAATTCACCGACGAGGCGGCGGTTCAGCTCCTGCGGCGCGCCTACTCCCTCGGAGTGACCTTGTTCGACACGGCCGACGCCTACGCCAACGGGCGCGGCGAAACCCTGGTTGCCGCGGCCCTCCGCGACGTCCGCCAAAAAATCGCCATTGTGGACAAGTTTGGCTACGATTTCTATTCCCAGCCGGGCGAGCGCCGCGGCCAGCAGGAGTTGCCCCACGACTTCTCCAGGAAATTCATCAAATTCGCTTGCGAGCAATCGCTCGAACGACTCGCGACCGACTACATTGATGTCTATCTCGCGCACAACCCCCGCCTGGCGGATATCCGCAACGACGAGCTTTTTGCGGCGCTCGACGAGCTGAAACGCGAAGGAAAAATTCGCGCCGGAGGGGTGGCCCTGGGGCCGGCGATTGGCTGGCTGGTGGAGGGCGTGGCCGCTATCCGCGAGCGAAACATCGGTGTCATGCACATGATCTATAACCTGCTCGAGCAGAACCCGGGCCGGCAACTCATTGCCGCCGGCCGCCCGGTCGGCACCTCGTTCCTCATTCGTGTCCCGCACAGTTCCGGCATGCTGGAAGGCAAGTACACCGCCGACACCAAGTTTTCAGAAACCGATCATCGGAGCCATCGGCCCCAGAGTTGGCTGACCAATGGCTTGAAAAAGATTGATACCCTGAAGTTTCTCCATGAGGGGCGCGGCATGACCCTCGGCCAGGCAGCCATCAAGTTCATCTTGGGCGAGCCGCTGGTGGCGTCGGTGGTTCCCAATATTTACAACGAGGAGCAACTGGCGGAATTTGCCGCCGCGCCGGACAAAGCCGATTTGACACGTCAAGATTTCGAGCGAGTCGAAGAGCGGTACCGGATCAACTTCGGCGTGGATGAGGCGCCGATGCAGTTCAAGGGCCTGGCGGCCGATTCGCCGGAAGGCCGTCAGGTTCTCTCGGAAGCCGGCGTGGCCGCAGCCGGCATGCAAGCCAATTGATCCTGCGGCCTTGGTCGGGAAGCTTTCCGCTGCCTTGTCTCGCAGCCCATTCCCGAGCTTTCGCGACTAGCCCTTCAGGGCGAACCCTGGTTCCTTGCCAGAGTGCTCAGGGTGGGCAACATTTCCCGCTGCGCCTCCACGAACTTCTTGAGGCGGCCTCGGGCTACCGGCTGCATCGAAATAATTTCCATTCCCATCCCATGCCCGTCGGGAACGTTGCGCACCGCGGCCAGCATGCGCACATCGTCTTTGGGCAATTTGAGGATGATCTGCGCGATGCTGCCCACCGGTGCCGGTTGGCGGGTGGGAACAAACATCCCGCCCGCGCTCAATACGGTGGCCCGAGAAACCTCCTGGCGGCCGCAAGATCGCCAAGCCAAAAGCAATCCCTCCGGGAAACGAACGCGGGGATAGCGACGCTGCTTCACATGGTTCATGGTTCCGTCACTTTTGGGCTGGGTTGGATTCTGGCTGGGAGTACTCGCTGAAGCCAAGCCAGGCTAGCACACAGGATGCTTTCTGTGAATAGTACTGTCCGGCCAGCATTGGCCCGCGATTTTGTAAGCAACATCAACTGGTTAGCGGCCAGCCCCGTCAGAAACCGCGGCGCCCCACTCCCGCGGAAATTAGGGGCGTGGCCATCCTGCGGGGCGCTAGGCCGTCCCATAAGAAAAGTGCCCTGGCCGACGCACAGGCCAGGGCACCCAGAGTTATGACCAAAGTTGCCTGCCCGCTAACGAATCACTGTCACAACGGGCGACGTCCAAGTTTCCCAATGGGCTGGATTGCCATCATCCCCCAGCGCCTTCTGAACCGACAATTTGATGACGTAGGTGCCGCTGGGCACCGGCGCGCCAAAGCGGTCGGTTGCGCTCCAGGTGAACAGGAAGAAACTGGTTGCCAAGCTGTTACGTCCGACATAATTGAATTCACCCACACGACCAAAAGCCCGTCCGGTGCTAGCATCGAAAATCTCCAAGCGCACGCGCCGCACTTGGTGGTCGAGGTGGACCAATATGAACGCCAGGTCATCGGCCGTCGAGGCGTTCGTCAGGTTGATGGTGATCGGCCCGCTTGCCCCAAACATTGGCGATGGACGCAGGAGCGGATTACCGAAGCTGGAGGCCGCCGGATTCAGGACGAGAATTGACTGGTAATCACCCTTGAAGCCCGAGTATGGCACACGCAGCGCCCGGCCGCCGCCCTGCGGAGTCAGAACGATGAACCCGCCAAACAGACCCCGGTTGGCCAGCCCGGCCGGTTCGGTGAAGGTCATGTTCACGTTGGCCGTCCCCCCCGCCGACACGAAGACACTCGGACTGCTAAAGGCCACCGTCGCGGGCGCGTTGAAGAAGGCGACCGAGAAGGTGTTCGGCCCTGTTGCCTGCGCCGGCTGGTGGGAGAGATCGTAGGTGACCCCGCCAATGCCGTTGTTCTCCAAGTGCAAGGTGCGCGTCACCGGAAGCCCTTCCGTTTCGCCGAGCGAATGTTTGCCAGGGGTCACCTTGGTGGTGGCGTTGATGGCTGCGTCGATCTCCACCAGGCCCGCCCCCTGGCGGTGGGTGTTGTCGAACAACCCGAGCCCGGGATTGCCCCACCAGAGCCGAGGCACGCCGCTGTTCTGCAGGATGTCGCGAACTACCTGGCTGGGTGTATTTGGATGCGCTTCGAGCAGGAGCGCGACCGTGCCAGCCACATGCGGCGATGACATCGAGGTGCCGCTATTCAGTCCGTAGGTACCCTGAGCGAGCGGGATCGTAGAAAAGATCAAGCCGCCTGGCGCGGTGATGTCCGGCTTCAGCACCAGGTCGGGGCTGACCCCGTACGAGGTGAAACTGGACGAAAGTCCGCCGCTGGCATTGGGAAGACTAACCAATTGGTTCGTCCAAGTTATCGTTGTGGGTAACTTGCCCAGAATCAAAAGACCATCTGCTTGGGACAGGCTGGCGACGGGAAAAGCCAACGGCGGCGTTCCCACCGTGCCTTGGAAAATACCGGGCGCATTATTGTAGATCAATGCCGCGGTGGCTCCAGCCGCTCGAGCGTTGAGTGCTTTCTCCCGGAAGGTGCAGAGTCCACGGGTAATCAGTGCTACCTTGCCTGCCACAGCGGGTGGGAGAGGCAGATCGACATTGCAGGCCCGGCCAGCGTTGACAATTGCTTCTGTGCCGGAGAGCGCAGGCGGATTGGCGTTGCTCATTTGGATATAGCCAACCAGTTCGCCCGTGGCGAGCCGGAACGCGAGCGCGTTCAGGTGGGTGTTGTCCACCGAACCCACGCCGATTACTTTCTTGCCCACCCCAGGAGCGCTCATCGAGTAGAGCCCATTGGCACCGCTGTTGCCGGCCGATGCCACCACCACCACTCCGCGGTTCACAAGGTTATCGCCGCCGCGCGCGGTGGGATATTGCGGCCACTGGAATGCCGCACCAATGCTCATGTTGAGTATCTGGTTGCCATCAGCCAGCGCGCGCTCCATCGCGGCCAGCATAATGTCAGCCGTGGTAGTTCCCGTGCAGCCAAAAACCTTGTACACCCGGAAAATGACGTTCGGAGCCACGCCCTTCACTGTGCCGTTGGCCCCTACGATGCCGGAAACGTGAGTTCCGTGGCCATTGCAATCCATTGGGTCAGGGTCCGGCACTGGAGTGAGTTCTCCAGGGGTTGTGCCAGAGGAATTGAAAGCATCGCCCACAAAGTCAAAGCCTCCCGCGACGCGGAAGCCGGGCCCAAAGCCACCGCCCAAATCGGGATGGTTATAATCAATGCCGGTATCCATCACCGCCACGTTGACGCCTGTTCCGGTGATGCCCGCAGCGTGAGCGTCATCAGCCCCGGTCATCTTGATGGCCGTTAAGAGTTCCGGTGCGCTCTCGCCCGGATCCATGGCTACCGGCGGGTCAGGAATCGCTACGGTTTCGACTGGATAGACAGTAGCCACGCCGGGAACCCGCGAGAGAGCCAAAAGGTCGCGCGGCGCGATCTCCACCGATAACCCGTTCCACAACACATCGTAGGCATACCGCTCCTTGAACTGGATTCCGGCAGCAGCGGCGGCAGCGCGAAAGGCCTGCTTTTCTTGCTGGAGCTTAGCCCGGTACTTTGCTTCATCGTTGGCGCTGGCTTCCGCCACCGGTGCGCTTTGCAACTCCACGAACCACAACGCAGGCATCTCGAGCGATGGCTCGGCCGCGGCCTCTGCATCGTTTTCGGCAGCCGCCGCCTGGCTTGCCACAGCAACACAAACGACGAGCAAGCTGAACAGGAGAAAATTACCGCATCGCTTGAGTGAGAAAATCATCTTGGTTGCCTCCCTAGGCATAAGTTGACTTGGGCACATAGTGCCCCCAGGATTCCACTGCGGAGTGTCGAGGTATTCCATAGCATACTGCAGTTCTTCTCATTGTCAAGCGGAAGCGGGATCGCTCCTTGGCCCGGGTAATCTTTCAACTTGCGGGGGATTGCCTGCGGTCCGTTATTCTGTTGTATAGTGTGGATTCCACGTTTCCACAAGTCCTAGGAGTCCTATGCAGCCAGGATATGCAACACCGACTGCTATGTGAAAGCTCGACCGCTGGCAGGGCTTGAACGGCGAAAAGGACTGGTTGCGGTCGTCCAAGTGATGTATCGTTGTTGTCCCGCAGGCAAGTCCATAATCAAGAATGTCCCTATGAGTAGAGAGGGGGGCGAATCATGAGCAAATGGGTTCTTTCTCGAGTGGGATTTGGACTGGCGGTCGTCTTCGTTACCATCGTCGTGTTTGCGCAGGTCATGCTCGGCCAGTTACCGTCGCGCGCAACCGACGAGGTGGCGGGCTTCCAGCCGATCTTGACCGAAGATAACCAAGGACCGGCCCAGCAAAGGGGCCGATTGATTGTGGTCGCGAATCGCCGGGTGACCGATGCCATGGTGGCCGAGCTACGCAACTATGGCACCGTCCACGGGGTGATCTACCGCTACAACACCATAGTCGTCACCCCGTCTGGCATCAATGCCCGCCTGGCCATCGAAGGGCTTCCGTTCGTGAAGTCAGTGGAGAACGATCAGCCCCGATACCTCACCGATGTGGGCAGTTGGGACCGCGACATCATTGATGTCGTCGATGTCGAGGAGTCAGGTACAGGGCTTGCCGGCATCGGGAATCCAGACCCGCGCGAGATCGCTCAGACTGGCGCGGGTGTGCACGTTGCCGTGATCGACACCGGCTTGATCAAGAACTGGCGCGACTTCTTGATCCCAAGCCGTGTCCGGACCGATCTCGCCAGGGCCTTCATGGGCGGCGGCGCAGTGGCTGAGAACTTTGTGCCGCCCGATGAATTCAATATCTCGAATCCCACGAATCTGTGGGAACGCGACACCAACAGCCACGGGATCGCCGTCGCGTCGCACATTATCGGTTTCAAAAGAACCGTACTCGGGACGCCACTTGTCGTTGACGGCGTGGCTCCTGGCGCGAAGATCATCCCGTTGAAAGTATTCCCCAACGGGGCAGCTTTCACCTGGAGCTCGCGCATCATTGGCGCCATCGCTTACGCGACTGAGTTGAAGGTCAACGGCGTGGTCGGCCCCCTCGCGGTCAATATCAGCATCGGCGGCGGCTCACCCACTTTCCTGGAGCGGGTAGCAATTCAGGACGCCATCGCCAATGGCCTGATTATCGTCGTTTCCGCTGGCAACGGAGGTGAGCGCGGGATGAGCTGGCCGGGAGCGTTCCCGGAGGTCATCTCCGTGGGCGCTGTCGGCTGGACTAAGCAGTTCCTTCCGGGCACGCCTGCCGCTCCGAACCGAGCCTTCTGGTGGACACGCGATGTGGACAACGACCCTGATGGTTCCGGCACCTCCGAGGAGTTGCAGTCCTATGTGGCGGGCTTCAGCAGCCGGGCCATCCCTGCCCGTAGCATTCCCTTTGGTGTGGACCCGCAGGAATTGGACGTGTTGGCCCCCGGCATTTGGACGGTAGCACCGGGGGGAGCCATGGGAACTTCTGGGTTCTTCTTCTGGGCTGGAACCAGCTTCTCATCGCCGCTGACCGCTGGAGTGGCGGCACTCATGATCGAGAAGAACCCGAACCTGACCCAGGCCGATGTCGAAAATATCCTGAAGGCCACTGCGCTTCCCATGGCTGCCAACGACAGCCGGGTAGGCGTCTTGGAGCCCTTCCTCGTCGGGGGCTTCTTCAACCCTAGTTGGGACACGATGTGCGGCAGCTTCGCCTGTGACCCGGTTGGAGCGGGGCTGATCCAGGGCGACGCGGCGCTTGCCGCGACGCCAGCACCTTAACCGGCACGTTCTCTGAAGCAACGACCAGAGAACGTCATCCAAGGTTGCTGGTGCAAGCAAGGGACGAAGCTCGGGGGTTTTCGCTCAAAAGAGTAGCTTTTGATCCCAATTTGCCCAATTGGTGCGACTTCTATCTAGCCCACAATTTCTTGCACCACCAACCCCTTTCTTTCCCGCCCCGCCCTATCACTTGGAGATCTCGCACGAATGGGCTGGCCGCCTCTCGTAACGCTCCCAACTGTCACCGTCGAGTATAAGTGGTCTGAGAGTCTGGTATAGTGTCTTTTCCACCTTCGCTTGAATTTGGGGAGTTCCATGCAGCCAGGATATGCAACACCGGCTGGCACCAGGAAGTACGCCGCGCGATTCGAGGGCAGCGTGGCCCGGGGCCATTTCCGGCAGGAGCAAAGTTTGTGGATGAGCTCGCTTGGGCTAGGCACCTACCTCGGCGAGCCGGACGCAAGCACGGATGAGGCTTACCGGAAAGCGGTTTGCCGTTCGGTGGCAGGCGGCATCAACGTCGTGGACAGCGCCATCAATTATCGCTTCCAGCGAAGCGAGCGCTCGATCGGCGCCGCGCTCAAAGAACTTTTTGCGGCCGGCTATTCCCGTGAAGAGGTGATCGTGGCGACCAAAGGCGGTTTCTTGACGCCCGATGGCGAGTTGCCGGCTGACCCCGCCGCCTACTTCGAGCAGCACTATATCCGTCCCGGAATTCTGCCGGTTGAGGAAATTGCCGGCGGGATGCATTGCATGGCCCCTCGCTATCTCCTGGATCAGCTCGAGCGGAGCCGGCGGAACCTCGGCCTCGACTGCCTTGACATCTACTACGTCCACAACCCGGAGACGCAGTTGCCCCTCATCGGGCGCGAAAAATTTCTCGCACGGCTGCGGGCGGCGTTCGCCGCTCTGGAAGAAGCCGTCGCCCAGGGCAAGATACGGATGTACGGTACCGCCACCTGGGACGGCTACCGCCGGCCGGAGCGCAGTCACGATTATCTCTCGCTTGAAGAAATTGCCGACGTGGCCCGCAGCGTCGCCGGCCAAGCGCATCATTTCCGCGTGGTGCAGCTTCCTTACAACCTCGCCATGCCGGAGGCCTTTCTCGTGGCCAATCAGCCTTTGGCAGGGAAGTCGCGCACCATCCTCGACGCCGCGCGGGCACTCGACGTGACGATTATGGCAAGCGCGTCCATCATGCAGGGTCAGGTGACGCGCAACTTGCCCCATTTTGTGGGCGCAGCGCTCGGCGGGCTCGAAACGGACGCCCAGCGCGCCCTCCAATTTGTCCGCTCCACCCCGGGTATCGCCACCGCGCTCGTCGGCATGACCAGCCCGGACCACCTGGCGGAAAACCTGGCGTTGCTCGAGCGCCCGCCCGCCAGCCGCGAGGACTTGATGAAATTGTTTTCGACAACGTGAACTTATGGGCGCCGAGCCCCCAGGCACCTGCCTGGGGGAGGAAAATGGAACCCGGTGGCGGGTGCCACCGGGCTCGGCGGGGATACCTTTTCAGATGCTTTGAAAGCCAGATAGTCCCCAAAGCGACGATGAACGCTGACCAACTCCAAGACGCCATGACGGAAGCGCAGGCTGCGCTCGACCGCGCTGAGTTCCTTGAGGCCCTCGAGCACCTCGAAGCCATCGCCAAAGAGCACCCCGATTTTCCCGATGCGCTCTTGAAGCTTGGGGTCTGCTATCTCGAAACCGGCCATCTGCCGCAAGCGGTGAAGACGCTCGAGCAGGCGGTGGCGGTCGAGCCGGATAATGCCCAAGCGCATTACCTGCTTGGTTCGGCCGTCGGCAGCTCCGGCGACATTGACCGGGCGGCAAGCTGTTATCGGCGCACGCTCGAGCTCGATCCCTCACACCAAAAGGCGGAAGAGTTTCTGGTGCGAGCGATGTCGCTCATGGAAAGCCGCCAGCATTTCCGCGATGCGCTGCGCTTGCTCAAGGACAAGCAACCACCGGCGAGCTATGCGGCGCTGGCGCTCAAAGAATTGCTCGAGTCCATCGCCATCTTTCCCGAATCGCCCGCTCGCGAAGAATTGACTTTCTGCGTGCGCGAGCTGATGCGCCAGTTGCGCGATGTGCCGTTCGAGACGGAAGTTCCGGAATCGCTTGGCCGCTGGGCAATGCTTTGCCAGCAGGGCCATCAGGCATTGAAGTTTTTGAATTTTCCTCAGGCGGTGCCGCACTATGAAGAGGCGCTGATGTACCGCGAAGAGCCCTGCCTGTTTCACAACTTTGCCCTGGCGCTCTTCCACACCGGTCGCACAGACGACGCCATCAAGATTTGGCTCCGCTTGCTCGCCCGCGAGCCCGACTTTGATTTCACCACTTTAGGCAAAATCATCGCTGTCTAGGGTTGTCGGGCTTCTAGCCCGGCATGCGCGATTTCATTCTGAGCTTCCCAGCAGTACCTTCGCGTCTTCGAGCAGGACTTCTGCCTTGCTTAGACACCTTGCGATCCCGGCCCGAACCCGGTCGCGGGGGATGCGGAGGGCTTTGTCTTTCATGATGCAACTGCCCCAAATCTATAAATCCATTCATCCGACGGTGGGTTATTTCTTTTTTTCGGCATTCCACAGTCCGCGGCTAAGCACCCGCCCGCAGAAGGGGCAATAGTTGATTGCCAAGTAGTTGAACCGGTCGCTACCGTAAGAGGCGCGAACGAAATACTCGCTGTCCACGTCGTTCAAGATGCGGCCATCGTGGAGAAGATGCTTTTCCGTTTTCACAACAATTTCGAGGTCGAGGGCTTGATCGAGATTATTACAGCAGATCATGGTTCCGCTCCCGGCTGCCTGCCCCGATCCAATCGGGGCGAGCACTGAAGGCTCCCCCTGAAGTGAAGTCCGATTAATGGCGATCCATCTCGAACCCTGCCGGACCAGGAATCAGGCGCCGGTGCACTCGGCGAGTCATAACGTGCACGCCCCAAGAATGCAAAGTAACAAGAATTCATGGCAGGCACAAGGTCGGGCCGCACCCTCCCGCCCCCTCACCGACAAGCTTCGCCAACTCGATTGCTTCCTTGGGTAAATCATGATACTTTTTCGTAACCAGCCCGGCAGGCCCAGCTCAGGAGGAATCTCGGTGGCTGAGCGACGGACTTCGCGGCGTTTCCAGATGAACCTGCCCCTCGTGGTCAGGTTTCCCGAACCAGAGGGCGCCAAAGACGAACAGACGTGCCAAACCAGGGACGTCAGCTTCCGTGGCCTCTACTTCATGATTGAGCGTGAGCTGGCCCCCGGCGCCCCGGTCGAATTCGTCCTCACCTTGCCCAAAGAGATCACCATGGCGGGCGATGTCCACATCCGCTGCCAGGGCCGGGTCATAAGGGTGGAAAAGCCCCAGGCTGACAAGAAAGTGGGCGTGGCCGCTATCATCGAACGGTACGAATTCCTGCCGATGGAATAGCCTCCCTTTCGGTTTCTCAACTCATACTTGCCCGTCCCATCTGCATATTCCACCGCAGCGACGCAAAGGACAGAAACTACAGCCGAAAATCGAAACCCCTCTCGGGCATAGCGAATTTCACTTTTCGTTTGGAAGCTTCGGGATCGAGTTTCGATTTTCGGCCTTTGTGCGGCGCCTGCGTCCCCGAGGCGGGCGGGTTGGCGGCTCCGGAAACGTTGTACAATAGCCCCACGGAGAAGCGAGGGAGGGAACGTGAGCGACCGCTATGATCCCAGAGCCGCGCTCGATGAACTCAACGAGGACGCCGTGCTGCCGCACCCGGTCAAGCTCCGCGATATGATCCTGCGCACCAAGCTCGATCCCGCCGGCGCGCTCGAAGTGAACCGGGAGTTTCAAAACTATCTCTCCCATTTCGGCGAGACGCAAAAGATTGCGCGCCAGATTCTGGAAAAGCTTGCCGTGGGAGAGCCCAAGCAGTAGTTCGATTCCGCTTGTGTTGACCCACTCGCGCTGATCGGTTTGGAGAGTGGGAGCTTGATCCCGCCTTCTGAAAGTGCCGGCGAGCCGGCCCACTCCAAATCTGACCACTTGTGAGAGGAGTTCTACCCTGCCTTGATCCGTTCCTCCGGGACTTCGACCTCTTTGAGCCCCTTAAACGCGAAGATGAGTTCGACGAGATATTTCGGCGGGTCGGTCGAGGTTTGTCTGACGATGGTGCCGACGGCGTCGGTGACCGCCGCGCCAAAACCAACGGCGCCAAACTGCATCGAGGACAGGTTCACCCTGACTCGCTGACCGGGCTGGAACATCGGCGCATTCCTCCGGATAGACTGCTCCAGAGACATACCGACGCGGCTCCGCCAACCCCGAAGCTTCGGGGCTACCGAGCAGCGATGCTGATTTCAATCAGATCCAGAATCCGGTTCGTGCGCCGCTCGAGCAGGATCACGTGCCTTCCGAGAATCACCCGCACCCATAGCCGCGGAAGCCGCGGCAAGCGCCGCTCCAACTCCACCGGGAAGGGTTGCAAGCGCTTTTGCAGGCCCGGCGGAAGCGTGCCGTTACGCTGCAAGTGCTTCTGGAGCCCGGGCGGGAGATCGCCGCCGCGCTTGGCGAGTCCCGGCGGTAAACCACTCGAGTAGCCATGAAAAAATTCAATGATGATCTGACGCTCTTCCGGCAAGAACGAGGCCGGGCGGCCCTTTCCCTTGGCCATCAACGAAACCGAGCCAAGCAAGAAGAGGCCAACCGCTGCCAAAACCACCCGGCCAACCCCGGACCTGGCGCGCCGACTCGCGTTTTGCAAATTTTCCAAGGTTCCCTTCCTCCTCGACCGAATGCGGGCTCGCTTGCGCCGCTTTACGGCTGGCGAAATCGCGCCCTATCACGGCCTATTCCATTTCTCAGGCTGGGCTGGAGGCTCGCCCCAGTCTAGTCCGTTGCCCGTGCGGACGCAACCGCAAGCCTAAGGCAAGGTTCAGAGGAGTTCTCTTGCGCCTGTGCTATATTGGCAGGCTCTGCCACCACCCGAACCATGCACCGGGAAACTCTACTGGTCGATGCCGATGACACCTTGTGGGAGAACAACCGCTTTTTTGAGGATGCGATCGGCCGCTACCTGCTCTTGATGGGACGCGAGGGGTTGGAGCGGGAAGCGGTCCGGGCCCGGCTCGACCAAACCGAGAAGAAAAACATTCCTCGGCACGGCTACGGCACCCGCAGCTTTGTTGTCTCCATGGAGGAGGCCTACCGGGCCCTGGCCGGCCCTCGCTGGCGCCGCAGCATCCTCGATGACATCGCTCGGCTCGGTCAGGAGCTCGGGGCAGCGCCCACGCAGATCTTTGAGGGCGTGCCGGAAACTCTCGCCTATCTTTCCTCGCGCCACCGGCTCATCCTCTTCACCAAAGGCGAATCGGCCGAGCAAACGGAAAAAATTGAACGCTCGGGCTTGCGGCCATTCTTTGAAGGTGTCGAAATCGCAAACGAAAAAAGTGTCGGCGCCTTCAAGCAGATGATCGACCGCTATCGCATCTTGAAACGGCACGGGTGGATGGTGGGGAACAGTCCGCGGTCGGATATTAACCCGGCCCTGCGCGCGGGACTGAATGCCGTGTTCGTCCCTTCCACCATGCCGTGGGACTTTGAGCAGGAAGCGGTGCGAAGCGGCGAAGGCAAACTGATCGTCGTGCGCTGCTTCCGGCACTTGAGCAGGTACTTTTGACCATGGCTGACTATCGAGCCGAATTCTACGATTTTGAAGATTGGATTTACCTCGACGCCGCCAACCAGGGACCGATGCCGCGCGCGAGCGTCAAGGCCGTTCAGGAAGCGCTCGAACTCAAGAAATTCCCCCAGCGCCTCACCAACGATTTCTATTTTGATTTTCCGGACGAAGTGCGCCGCTTGTTGGCAGAGTTGATCGGCGCCAAACCGCAGGAAATCGCGTTGACCAACGGAGCTTCAGACGGAACGAATGCCGTCTCGGCGTCCATGGCGCTGGCACCCGGCGATGAAATCGTCATTGCTGAAGGCGAATTCCCATCGAACTACTATACCTGGCGAAACTGGGAAGCGCGCGGCGTTCGAGTGCGAAGAGCGCGAGCGCGGGGGCAGTTCCTGACCGCCGACGACGTCCTTGCCGAACTCTCCGGCAAGACCAGGCTCGTCGCGTTAAGCTGGGTACATTTCTCGAACGGCAACCGGCTCGACATCGCCCGCATTGGCCGGGAATGCCGCCGCGCGGATGCCCGGCTCCTGGTGGACGCAAGCCAGGCGGTGGGCGGGATCGCGTTTGCTGTGGCCGACCTGGAGTGTGACTTCCTCACCTGCTGCGGCTACAAGTGGTTGCTCTCGCCCTACGGCACAGGTTTCTTCTGGGTCCGCGAAGATTGGATCGAGCGTTTGCCCCTGCGCGAGGTTTACTGGCAGGCCATTGAAGGGGCGCGGAACTTCAATACCCTGCCGCGAGAGGGTTGGCAGCTCGCTCCCGGCGCGCGGCGCTGGGACTCCGCCGAGACAGCGAACTTTTTCAATCTTGCCGCCATGAAGGCCTCGGTCGAATTTTTGCTTCGCGTTGGCGTCGAGAAAATCTACCGGCACTGCCGGTCGTTGCTCGATTATCTCGTGGAGCACTTGCCGCACGATCGCTGCGCGCTCAAGAGCCCAAGGGATGCGAATCAACGCGGGAATTTTCTCGCCGTCGCTGGCCGTTCCCCGGAAAAGACGCAGGCCCTTTGGGAAAAACTTCAGGAGCAAAAGATCTACGTCAGCTTGCGCGAGAATGGTTTGCGCATCGGCCCGCACCTTTACAACGTGGAACGCCACATCGACCGGCTCTTGGCGGTGCTGGGGGAGTGAGCGGTGACCCTTCGGTCCGCTTTTCACAAAGTAGCCGTGGCCGGCGCTGGCGCGGTGGGAAGCTATTTTGGCGGGATGCTGGCCCGGAGCGGCACCGAGGTTGTGCTCATCGGCCGCGACGCCCACGTCGCAGCCATCCGCGCCGGCGGACTTTTTCTGGACTCGGTCCGGTTTCAAGAAAATATCCGCGTTGAAGCGACCACGGAGCTCGCCGCCGTCGCTGATGCCGATCTTGTCCTGCTTTGCGTAAAGAGCTACGACACGGCGGGGGTGGCGGGTCAAATGGCGGCGCATCTCGGGCGCGACACGCTTGTCGCCAGCCTGCAAAATGGCGTCGAAAATGCCGGGATCGTTTCGGCAGTGACCCGACACTGGACGATTCCTGCGGTGGTCTATGTCGCCGCGGAGCTGGTGGGGCTGGGCCGCGTGCGACACAAAGCGCGCGGCGACCTTGTGATGGGCGACCTGGAGGGCAAGCGAACCGGCGAGGTGGAGCGCGTCGCGGCTCTCTTTGAGTCGGCTCACGTACCTTGCCGCGTTTCGCAAAATATCCGGGGCGAGCTCTGGCTCAAGCTCATCCTCAATGCGGCCGGGAACGGTGTGACCACACTGGCGCGGACGAGCTATGGTGAGGTTTCAAGGCACCCGTTCGGCCGGGAGGTCATGGCCGCAGTCGTGCGCGAGGCTGAGGCCGTCGCCCGCGCCGCGGGCGTCGAACTGCCCGGGGGAGACCTGGTTTCGACGACCATAAACTTTGCCCAGTCCGTGGGCGACGCCCTCTCGTCAACCTTGCAGGATATCTTGCGCGGCAAACGGACGGAGATCGGGGCGCTCAATGGCTATATCGCCGAGACAGGAAGGAAATACGGTGTACCGACACCGGTCAACAGCACTCTGGAGGCGCTGATTCGAGTCCTCGAAACCACGGCGCTGGATGGCCCAAGGTGAATCGGCTATTTCAACCATGCCGGCAGCTTTGCCTCGAAATAAAAAAGTGGTATCTTCACCAGTTTTGTTGCACAACCGATGTCCTTCGTTCTCGTGTTCGGAGCAAGACACTCCAATCGGGCGAGCCGGCCCCGCCACGGTGGGGCCGGAGGGAGACTTCCATGCGACACATTCTGTGGTGGGGATTCCTGCTGGCCGTAGCGGCGGTCGCTTTTGCGGCAAGCCCTGTACTATCCGGCGCGGAGCAAGAGAAGAAGCCGGAAGCGCTGAAACGAATCGCCATCAAAGCCGGCAAGATGCTCGACGTGAGATCAGGCCGGATGCTCGAGCGGCAAACCATTCTCATTGAAGGCGACACGATCCAAGCGGTAGGACCAAACGTCGTCCTTCCGGATGGCGCCACGCTGGTGGACCTGAGCCAGGCAACGGTGCTGCCGGGCCTGATTGATGCGCACACGCACTTGACGTATGAGCCGGGCGACATCGGTTGGCAAGCGCTCGGCCGCTCGCACCCCTATGAAGCGCTCGTCGGCGCCAAGAATGCTCGCCTTGCGTTGCTTGCCGGATTCACGACGGTGCGCAACGTGGGCGCCAACGGATACTCGGATGTCGCCCTCCGCGATGCCGTCAACAACGGGCTGCTTCCCGGCCCGCGCATTCTGGCCTCCGGGCCCTCGCTCGGCATTACCGGCGGCCACTGCGATTCCAACCTCCTCGCCCCGGAATTTCGCCACCAGTCGGCCGGTGTGGCCAATGGTCCCTGGGAAGCGCGCGCCAAAGTGCGCGAAAACGTCAAGTACGGCGCCGATCTCATCAAGATCTGCGCCACCGGCGGGGTCATGTCCAAGGGGGATTCGGTCGGCGGGCAGCAATACACGCTGGAAGAAATGAAGGCCATCGTTGAAGAGGCGCACAAGCTCGAGCGCAAGGTGGCGGCTCACGCGCACGGCGCCGAAGGGATCAAAGACGCGGTTCGCGCCGGAGTGGACTCGATTGACCACGGCAGCTTCCTTGACGACGAGGGGGCGCAGCTCATGCGCGAGCACGGCACCTATCTTGTGCCGACGATCTTTCTCGAGGAGTGGATCAAAGAAAACGAAAGCAAGATCAATCTGCCCGACTACGCCCGGGCGAAGTTCAGAATTGTTCGCCCGGTGCATGAGCTGGGAGTGGCCCGCGCCATTCGTAGCGGCGTGAAGATCGCGTTTGGCACCGACGCAGCCGTCTATCCCCACGGCATGAACGCGCGCGAGTTTGCCGTCCTGGTGCGGCTTGGCATGACGCCCCTGGCGGCGATCCAGACCGCCACCTTGAACGCGGCTCGCCTGCTCGGACTCGAAGATCGAATCGGCGCGATTGAGCCCGGCAAGCTGGCCGACCTGATCGCCGTCGAAGGTAATCCCCTCGAGGATGTTCGGAGACTGGAGAATGTGCGTTTCGTGATGAAGGCCGGCGCGGTTTACAAGAACGATTTTACGGAAAGCACCCTGCGGGACTCGAGTAGACTAAGAAATTAGAAAATAGAAATAGAGAAAAGAGGCCTATTTTCTAATTTCTCTTTTCCATTTTCTTGTTTTCTGATTTTCGCTTTTCGGTTTTCGAATTTCGGTTTTGACATGAATCTCGCTCAACTGCGTCGGGCAGAATCGCGCCTTTTGGTCCCCACCTACCGGCGGGCGCCGGTATATTTTCGCCGCGGCCGGGGCTGCTATCTCTTCGACGACCAGGGCAAGCGATACCTGGACTTCATCACGGGGATTGGCGTCAATGCACTGGGGTACGCCCATCCGGGCATCCTGGCGGTATTGCAGTTCCAATCCGCTCGACTCATTCATCTTTCCAATTTGTATCCCAACGAGTTTCAAGTATCGGCAGCCAGGCAGCTTTGCGCCATGTCCGGTCTGGAGCGGGTATTCTTTACGAACAGCGGGACGGAGGCGATCGAAGGCGCGCTCAAACTCGCCCGGCTCTATGCGCGGAAAACCCATCGCTCCGCCAGGGCGGGGCCACCCGGGCATTTTCTGGCAGTGGAGCATTCCTTCCACGGCCGAACCTTTGGCGCGCTCTCCATCACGTTTCCCGGGAAATATCGCAAGCCGTACGCTCCTCTGCTGGCCGGGGCGCGGTTCGTGCGCTTTAACGATCTCGATGACTTGCGACGGAAATTTGATTCACGGGTAGCAGCCATCATCCTGGAGCCGATCCAGGGCGAAGCCGGTGTGCGGCCGATCAGCGCCGAATTTTATCGCGAGGCGCGGCGGCTGGCAGCCAAGCGTGGCGCGCTGTTGGTTGCCGATGAAATCCAGTGCGGCCTGAGCCGCACCGGGCGACACTTTGCTTTCGAGCGACTGGGCGGCCGCCCCGACGTCATCACCGTGGCCAAACCACTCGCCGGCGGCCTTCCCCTGGGAGCGTTTCTCGCTTCGGAGAGAGTGGCCAATGTCTTTTCGCCCGGAATTCATGGCACGACATTTGGCGGCGGGCCGCTTGCCTGCGCCGTGGCGACCAAGGTGTTGAACATCGTGCGGCGGAGGAAGATGCTCGAACACATTCGCCGCATGGGAGAACTCGTCCTGAGCGGCCTCGATGAACTCCGGAGGAAATTTTCGTACGTCAAAGAGGTGCGCGGGGCGGGTTTGATGCTCGGGATGGAACTGGACTGCGCCGGCGAAAAGATCGTGGATCGCGCACGCGACTTTGGACTGCTCATCAATTGCGCTCACGAGAGAACTTTGCGCTTTTTGCCGCCCTACATTGTTGAGCCCGCGCAGGTGGATGAATTTCTGAACAAGCTCGAGCGGGCACTGGTTCGGTGAGGCGGTGGGCCTGTCCCATCTTGTCCGATGAGGGCAAAAGGCTTAGACTATCGGCGGCGACGTAAGTCTTTCGAGCGGCCCAATCAAACTCCAGGTCTCGCATTCGCTCCGTTTGGCACCGCAGGTGGGGCGGACTTGTTTCCAGCAGAAGGAGGTCCCCATGCGAAACAGGCAAAAGGGGTTTACGCTTCTTGAGTTGTTGATCGTCGTGGCCATTATCATGATCCTTGCCACCTTCGCAGTCCCTTACGCGGTGAAGCAACGGATTCAAGCGAATCAGGCTTCGGCGGTGAACGATCTGCGCGTGTTGCGGGACGCCATGGAAGCCTATCGAGCCGACCACAACCGCTACCCCGCCTCCTTCGATCGCAACACGATGGGGGCCTTCCTATCCAACCCCAACATGGCCGTCTCCCCTTTTACGAGAAGGGGATATATCTTCAACATAAGCACCGCCGGACGCGACACGTGGCATGCGACCGCTGAACCGGCTTCTCCGCGGAGCGGCGGGACCAGATATTACTTCGTAGATGAATCCAATTTGCTCCGTTGGAACGATGGTGCGGCCGCGACAGCAACCAGCGAACCCATCGAATAGCTTCGCGAAGAGCGAGGATAACGGTTGTAGCGCCTGCCCAACCGGGTTGCCACGCCCTGCGCTAGTGCCGTTCCAACTTGATGAGCCTATACATCTCGATCCTATATGATCAATAAAGCATGCCGTGTGACTTGCGGAAAGTGGCCCCAAATAGTTGGAACGGCATTAGCGGTATTCGCTCCCGGGATAGAGAAGCCTGAGCGCCAGCTTGAAGATCGGATCGAAGATGCGGTCGAAAAGTTGCCAGGCAACCAGCAATCCGATGTATGTGAACATCGGACTCCGGCTGAACGTCGTGAACTTCACCGCCGTCTCTTTGCTCATGAGCAAGGTGATGCCTGTGTGGCCGTCGAGAGGAGGAATCGGCAAGAGGTTGAAGGCGAACAGGAGAAGATTCAGCATCAGCAGGATGCTCAGAGAAGTCGCCGCCAGGGCGGCTGCTCCTGACCCCGTGGCCTCAACGATGTGAGTGAAGGAAGCTTTCTCGGGAGCTGCGAAAAAACCGCCCGCCATTCCCATCCGGATCATCAGCCCGGCAAGCAACGTGAGCGAAAGATTCGCCGCCGGTCCAGCCAGCGCCATCCAGCCGGCCCGGTGAGGATAACGCCTCTGCCAGTCCGGGTCGTAGGGCGCGCTCGCCCAACCAATCATCCAGCCTCCGACCAGATAGGAGATGATGGGCGCGAAGATGGTTCCGATCGGCTCCCGTCTCATGTGGGGGATGGGATTGAGCGTTACCTGCCCGCCGTGAAAAGCCGTCGGGTCACCCCCGAGCTTGGCCACGTAGGCATGAGCCGCCTCGTGAAACGTCGTCGAGAGCAAGAACACGACGTACCAGAGCATGCCGAGGGCGAGGAGTTCCATAAACCACCTTCGTTGCTGCCTATGGCAGGTCTTCCCGAGTCCGGGTAAGGGCTAAAAAGACTCGTGGCCGGGCGCTTCAGGAAGCTTCGGGAGCGCAGCTACCCGGCTCTTGGGGCCTTTTCGAACGATCTCGAAACGCGGCGCAGCAACGCCCGACGATAGCGATGGATTTAGCTCGCGGCGTGGCGGGCCAGGCGTTCGTGGCGCGAGCCGCCGAGAAGGGCGGCGCCAATCGCTCCGGCAAATTCCGCATCCTTGCTTACGTTGACTCGCGCCTGCAAGCGTTCCTCGAGAGCGCGCACCATGCCGCTGTTCTTGGTGACGCCGCCGGTGAGGGTGATTTCCGGCTCGACGCCCACCTGGCGGAGCAGCGCCACGATGCGCTCGGCAATCGAATTGTGCGCGCCGCGCAGGATGTCCTCAACCTTGGCGCCGGCGGTGACATGGTTGATGACTTCCGATTCCGCCAGCACCGCGCAGACACTCGAGATCGGCTGCGGGTCATCGGAGCGGTCAGAAAGTTCGCCGATCTCCGTCAATTCCACCTCCAGCGCCTTGGCCACCCGCTCGAGAAACCGCCCGGCGCCGGAAGCGCAGCGATCATTCATGCGAAAGCTGACCACGCGGCCGGTCTCGGCAATGCGCATCGCCCGCGAGTTCATGGCGCCGATATCCAGCACGCTCCGGGTCTCGGGAAAAAGATAGCGGGCTCCCACGGCATGGCAGGTGACGTCGGTAATCTGCACGTGCCGGAAGGGAACCTGGTAGCGACCGTAGCCGGTCGAGGCGACGTATTCCACCCGCGAGGTCATGACCCCGGCCGCAGCGGTCAACTGTTCGAGGGCAGCTCGCGCCGCTTCTTCCAGGCGCGCCCCCGTCGGAACGGCGACGCGGCTCAGAAGCCGCCCGGGGTAGTCCACCAGCACGCCCTTGGTCATGCGGGTGCCGACGTCAATGCCCGCTACCAGTGCCACCTGGGTTCCCCCTTCGCGCTCCCGCCTCGGCCCGCTCCAGCGCAAACAGCGCCGCGCCGATGGCCCCGATGAATTGGGACTGAGCGCAAACATTGAGCTGCGTCCGCAATCGTTCTTCGATGGCCTTCACCATGCCCACGTTGTGGGCGACGCCGCCGGTGAAGGTAAGCTCCTCGTTGATGCCGACGCGGCGCAGCAGCGAGATGGCTCGGCCGGCAATCGAGTTGTGGACGCCGCGCAGGATGTCGTCCACCCGGCGGCCGCGAGCCAGGTGAGAAACAATTTCCGATTCGACAAAGACGGTGCAGACGTTGGTGATCTTGAGCGGCTCGAGCGATTCGAGCGAGAGCGGCCCCAACTGGTCGAGCGACAGGCCCATGACCTGCCCGGCCGCCTCGAGAAAGCGTCCGGTGCCGGCAGCGCACTTGTCGTTCATGCAGAAGTCGAGCACCTCGCCGCCCTCGCCTACCCGGATGGCTTTCGTGTCCTGGCCGCCGATGTCCAGGATCGTCCGTGTGCCGGGGAAAAGGAAATTGGCGCCGCGGGCGTGGCAGCCAATCTCCGTCATCTGCGTATCGCCAAAGGAGATGCGATAGCGGCCGTAGCCGGTGCCGGCCACAAACACGACGTCCCACTCTTCAAGCTTGGCATTCTTGAGCGCCTGCTGGAAACTGCGCTCAGCGGCGCGCACCACGTTGGCGCCGGTGGACACCATGGCCTGGGCGATGAGATTTCGGTTCTCATCCACGATGACCGCTTTCGTCATCGTTGAGCCCATGTCCACTCCGGCAACCAGCATGCCCGATCTCCAGAAACAATCGCATTCTCCGGTGGCCGGCCACCGGGTTGAACTTCTCTGCTCCCCTCAAGCCCGGGCCGGATCCGGCACCCCGCCCCGGCGGGACTCCCGCTGGAAGCGGGATTCGAGCGCCTCAAAGAAGGCGTCAATGCGGTTGCGCATTTGCGCCTCGGAAAAATAGCGGGAGTCGACCAGATCCGATTCCAAGAAGAGCGTGGGCAAGCCCTGCTCCTTGGTGAAGTACTCGCGCACGTCGGCCTGGCCCACCGAAAACGACCGGCAACTCTTGACCGAATGGATGACGAGGGCGTCGGCAGCGTATTCCTCAATGTACTTCCGGATCATCTCCTGCCGCATCGGCCAGTTCAGGTTGGTGTAGCAATTCAAGGCGTACTCGGCAATGGATTCGAGCGGCCGCGAGGGATCGTGCCGGAAACCAAAATCCCAAATGCCCCCCACCTTCGAGTATGTGGAAGCCACCACGCAAACATTCCACTTTTTGAAAAGCTCCCAGAACGTGCGGAAGTAGGGCCAGGGCGGCGGGCCTTCCAGCACAATCCGGAAGCGTTCTTCGCTCACCGGGCCGAGGCGATGGTCAAGACGTTCCTCGATCTCTTCCCACGCCGCCCGGTAATAGCGCACACACTCGGGGGTGCCGCGCAAAACGTAGATGGGCGCCATAAAGAAGACGGCCTCAAAAAAAGCGTCAATGGGCGAGGGGCGGTGCCGTGCCGACTGCAAGATCTTAGCCCAGATTTCCTCGGCTTCGGCGGCGTTCCTGAGCTGCTCTTTGAGCTTCTTCTCGTCAAACGCCCGCCCGGTCAGCTTTTCGCATACCGTGATCAGCTCCTTGAGCTGGGCGATGACGTACTGCTTGTCTTCCTCGCGGAACCGGCCTTCGCGGGTGTAGGGCACATCGAGCATGAAGATCGGCGCCTTGAAGAGGCTGGCCAGCGCTTCAAACCACTTGATGTAGGTATTGCAGCCGGAGTAGGTACAGACCAGCAAGTCCGGCGGGGCCAGGGTCCCGAACGGCCCGGCATTACCCGAGAGCGCGAGACCGATGTCGTTCTTGACGTAACCGCAGACGTCCGAGCTGTAGCCGGTGTCTTCGGCTTTCAAGATCATTTCGCCGGCAACCTTCTTGATCCCGCACTGGAGGGCATTGACCTCCGGAAAAACCAGCTCGAAGCCAAAGGAGCGGAGCAGCTCGCCTATGTTTCCGCTGATGAACAGGTAGGCGACCGGAATGTTTTCCTGCTTGGCCCGCGAAAGCCGGGCGTACCACTGGCCGAGCAAAGCCTTCTGCATTTCCCGGCCAACGCCCTGATGGTGGTACTTGTTTTCCATCCCTCCCTCCACTCGATCCGTTCTAACCGATTTCCCCTGCTGCCATCATCCCATCACCCCTCCGATCGCCCAAGTCACCGGGATGCAACCGCTCATTCCTCTCCCTGCGGCGCTAGGTGGCGGAAAAGAACAAAATCGACTCGACAAAGGTCTCCATCTGGGAGCGGATGTTCTCGAACGCGCTCGTCTTTTCCTCGTACTCGAACTGGAGATACGGAATCTGCTCTCGCTCGAGCGCGCCCTTCATCAAAACGTAGTCATAGAGCGCCGGCTCGCAGAACTTGGGCGAGGCGAACACCACGCCGTCCGCCTTGAGCCGGCGCACCCGTTCGACCAGCGCTTGGCCGCGGTCCCTGCTTCCCGGATGCATCACCGAAGAAACCACGCTCTGCTCCAGGTAGCCGCGAGCGAGCCCGTCGAGCGGGTCGCCCTCTTCGGAAATATCACCGGCAAAAAAGCGCAGGCCGCGAAGGAAATCGTCGTCCACCATATAGCAGCCAGCCTCTTCCAGCACCTCGAGCATTTCGAGAGGTGGCTGCTCGCAGAATGCGCCCTCGACGATAACGCGGATATTGTCGCGGAGTTTTTCCTGGCGCCCTTCGATGAGCGGCAGGACCAGTTTAAGCAGGGCATTGTGTTCCGATTTCGGGAGCAGCGCCCCGGCCCGCACCAGAAGATAGAGTTCGCTGCTCTTGAGTTTCCCCGGGGCCGCCGCCCGCATGGCGTAGAGCCGGCGCATCAGGCTGCGATTTTCGTTGAACTCGTGGATGGCCGCGCGCAACGAGTGGGAAGGTATCGCCTTGCCGCTCATTCGCTCGAGTTTTGCTCGGACCCGCTCGAGCTCGCCGCGGTAGTAGCTCACCGCCGCCGGCGAGTTGACGTTTTGCGGCAGGTGGAGATATTCCACCCACAGACCGGGAAAATTGCGCTGCGCGATGCCGGAAAGATTCCGCGCCACGTCGCAGATCGAAGGGAAGATCAAGCCGTCGAAATCCTTGAGATAGCCGGCAAGGCCAAGTTCGAGCGTGCTGCGGGCAATCGAACAGATAAAGGATTGGATGCGCGAGTCGGCGTGGTCAATCTCAATCTTGCCGCCCGCGCCAAAGATGGCCACCGGCAACATTCCCGCTGCGGCGATCAGTTCCGTCGGCACATAGACCGGAAAACAGCCAATCACCTTGCTGCCGGGGTGAGCCTTCTTCCACTCCGCCACGCTGCGGAAGGAAACATCTTCCACCAACCGCCGGCACTGTTCGAGAATTCCCTCGAGTTGCATAGCCCCCTCGCCCCGACTGAAGTCGGGGCGCACGCGCCTCCCATCGCTCACGCGGTCTGCCCGCCGTCCACCGCGATCACCTGGCCGGTGATGAAACCAGCGCCCTCGGAACAAAGGAAAAAGATCAGCGCGGCGACGTCGCCGGGGGTTCCAATCCGGCCCAGCGCCGATTCCCTCTTCGCCCGCTGGCGCTCTTCCTCGCCAAGGCCGGCGACAAGCGGCGTGTCAATCAGCCCCGGCGCCACCGCATTGACCGTCACGTTGTACTTGCCCAACTCGCGCGCCGCCGAGCGCGTCAGGCCGATGATGCCCGCCTTGGCGGCAGCATAGTTCGCCAGCCCCCAGCGCCCTCGCAGCGCGTTGATGGAGGAAATGTTCACCACCCGACCCGCATTCTGCTTGCGAAAAATTTCCGAAGCCGCCCGCAGATAATTGAAAGACCCCTTCAGGTGAACGGCCACGACCTGATCCCATTCCGCTTCGGTCATCTTCCACAGCACGTGGTCGCGGGCGATGCCAGCATTGTTGATGAGTACATCCAGCCGGCCGTGCCGGGCAGTGACTTCCATCACGATCTGTTCGGCGCGGGCAAAATCCGAGACATCGGCCTCGAAAACCCGGCCGCCGCTACGCTCGACAATGGCCTTGCCTTCTGCGGTTGCTTTTCGATCAATCACCGAAACCACATCGTTCGCCTCGGCAAAGCGCCGGGCAGTAGCCAGGCCAATGCCCGACATGCCGCCGGTGATGAGCACAACGCGTCCGAGCTTAGTGCCGTTCCCGCTCATGTCTCTGACCAGAAAGGAAAGCGACCATCCGCCATCCCGACCATCACTCGGGTCGGGTAGGTATCCGATCCTGTTGGTGCGGCACTAAGTTTTGTCCAGCGGCGCGCCGCACTCGCCGCAGAACTTGAAGTCTTCTGGCAACCCCTTGGCGCCGCATTTGGGACAGGTCCGCGTATAGGGTCCCCAGAGAAATTCGCTCGACCCACCGCTCGCAGCCTTCTGACGCAGTTCGCGGTACCTCGGCTTGCGCTTCTCGACAAAAGCCTTCATCCCCTCAAGGGGCTCGAGCGAAGTAAAATGGAGGGCGAGCCAGTCGCGGGCATGGCCGATGGTGGCGTGCCACGCGAAATCTTTCCAGAAATTCACCTGCGTTTTCGTGTAGCGGGTACATTCGGGAAATTTGTCGATGAGCTTTTGGGCCAGGGCATCCACCGCGCCATCAAGCTGGTCGTAGGGCACCACCTGATTCACCAATCCCCACTCGAGCGCCTTGCTGGCCGGGACCTCTTCGCACAGGAACAACATTTCCCTGGCGCGGCGGTCGCCGATCACGATGGGAAGCCACTGCGTCGCGCCGCCGGCGGCCACGCTGCCCACTCGCGTGCCGACCTGGCGGATGACCACGTGGTCGGCGGCAACGGCCAGATCGCAGGCAAGGTTGAACTCATTGCCGCCGCCTACGACCATGCCGTTCAACCGGGCGATCGTCGGTTTGCCTATGTTCCGCAGCGCGTCGTGGCATTCCTGGAAGAGGCTCATATACTTCCAGTAATCGCGCGGCTTGCGGGTGTAGAGATCAGCGTACTCCTTGACGTCGCCGCCGGTGCAGAAGGCATCGCGGCCAGCCCCGGTGAGCACGACCACGGCGATCGTATCGTCCCAGGCGGCGTCTCGGAAGGCAGCATGCATCTCGGCCAGGCAGGGCGTGTTATAGGCGTTATACACTTCCGGGCGATTGATCGTCACCCGCGCCACCCAATCTTTCTTCTCATAAAGGATGAATTGAAAGTTCTCCGGCCGGGGCGCAGGAGCAGCTTTCGCCATCGTGCCTCCTCCTCGAGTAGATTCGCGTTAAGAAATCAGTTGCCGGCCACGTCCGAATCCGGACAAGACCGAATGCAGGCAAGCCTCAAGGGGCCCGCCTAAGAAGCCGGGGCCGGCAGAACGATGGTTCGGAGCGCACAGCCCTGCCGGAGCGCGTCAAAGCCATCGTTGATCCGCTCGAGCGGAATCCGCCCCGTAATGATCGGCGCAAGCTGCAATCGCCCGATCCGCACCAGCTCGATAATTTCGGGATAGTCCACCGGGCGACATCCCAGGCTGCCCACCATCTCGAGCTCGTAGAACATCAGTTTGGAGACGGCCAGCGTCACCTCTTCGGCGCTATAGCCGATCACGCAAACCCGCCCGCCGCGACGCACCGACTCATACGCCAGGCGAATGGTCTCCGGTTTGCCGATGGCCTCGATGGCGATGTCGCAGCCGCCGCCGGTGATTTTCTTCAACTCTTTGTCCACTCGTTCCACATCTTTGGGATTCACGGTCAAGGCCGCGCCCAGCTTCCCAGCCAGTTCGAGCTTCTTCGGATCGAGGTCCACGGCAATCACTCGCCCGCCGGCGGCCACCGCGCATTGCACCACGTTCATCCCTACCCCGCCGCAACCAAAAACAGCCACTACGCTGCCGGTGCGGACTTGCGCGCGATGCTTGACGGCATGATAGGGCGTGGAGACAGCGTCGGCGATGATGCTCGCATCGTCCAGCGGGATTTCATTCGGCACCGGAAAGCAGTCCTTGGCTGGCGCCACCACCCATTCGGCAAAACCCCCATCCACGTGGTTGCCGAGCATGCGCATCGCTTCGCAAATGTTCTCGCGGCCGCTCCGGCACAGGTGACATTGCCCGCAAGTCAGAACGGCTGGGATCAGGACGCGATCACCTTCGCGAAAATTTTTTACCCCGGCCGCCGCTCCGGCCACCGTGCCGCTGATTTCATGGCCGAGAACGAGAGGAGGCTTTTTGAAGGTAGGCACGCCGTGGTCGAGATAGTGGAGGTCGGTATGGCAGATACCGCAAGCGGCTACTCGCACGAGCAGCTCGCCCGGCCCGGGCACGGGTCGGGGCCAGTCTTCTATAGTGAGTTGCGGGCTGCCCCGGTATAGCGCGGCCAGCATCGGCATCAGCTCAAATATACAGACAACCCCCCACAGGGAGCAAATCCGCTGCCTCGCGGAACAATTTGGCAAATGCCTTCGGGGATCGCTCCTAGATCAAAAGAAGTCCTTATTATTCAATCGCTTGCCACAGGTTAGGAGAGCCCGCTTTACGGGGCGGGCTCGGCCAGGGGAGCGATACCATGCGCCATACCTCGCACGAATAGCTCCGGTTGGGCGAATCCTCGCACCGTAATCGTGGCTGATGGGGCTCGACCAGGGCGACCGGGCAGGCATGGGAGTCCCCCGGCCTAGCCCTCCCGGAAGGTTCATGGTTCGAGCGCGAGCGGGCTCACAGCGGGACGCCGCGGCAGCCGAGTCAACGCGAGGAAACGACCAGGAAAGCAGAGGAGGTTCAGGAAGCACAACAGAGAGAAAGATGGCCGAGCAGAGGCCGGGGCCACAGCAATATTGGGAGCACGTAACTGATTACTGACAGAAGCCAAGTTGGTCGGGAACTATTCGGCTCGATGCACTAAAATAGAGGGTGCCATCCCCTCCGCAGGGAGCTTTTCAATGGACTATTCCCGGAAACGGCGAAGCAACCGCATTCTTCTCGAAATCCCCATCTACATCCGCGTGCAGAAAGGCGGTGCGCTGGAGGAAGAAGAAGCGCAGACCCGCGTGATCAGCCGGTACGGCGCCATGGTCGTCTCCCGGCAGGATCTGATGATCGGCGACGAGTTCCAACTGGCCATGGTGGCCAGTGGCCAGGTCGCCCGGGCGCACGTCGTGTGGCGGAAGAAAAGTTGGCCATCGCGGGCCTGGCAAATGGGAGTCGAGATCATGGGACAAGATAATTTCTGGGGATTGCATTGGTCGCCTCCGCCGGGGCAGGGCGTGCCCGGCTCCGCCTGATCCATGTTCGGATCCATATTCGGATCCATGTTCGATGGCTCACCGTCCGCCATTTCCTTTTCCCGTCTCATACCCTCTTTCAACTCCGGGTAGCCGGGGCCAGGGGATTTGACTCGAGACCTTTGCTCCGGCAAGAATAAAAATCCGGCTTTCGCTCAAGATGGTGTCCCGAAGGTTCGGGATCGCCGCCCACCGGCGGCGCCATCCGGGAGAAATCTCGTAATGAGTCCACTGGAGATGAACGCACCAAGCGCGACTGGCCCGCTTGAACGTCGCTCGTTTCTGGGCAAGCTGGCCGGGCTGATGATGGGCGCCATGGCAGCGGTGGTGGCCTTTGCTGCCGGGCGCTACACGCTCCACCCGGCACTCGAGCAAGGTCCGGGCGGCAGGACGCCGTGGACGGATGCCGGCCTGCTCGAAGACATCCCGGACGGCCAGCCGGTGAAGCGGAGCGTCGTGATCTCTCAAATCGCCGGCTGGGGACAATTTAACGTGCAGCGGTTGATCTGGATCGTGCGCCGCGGAGAAAAGCTCGAGGTCTTCTCGGCCACGTGCCCGCATCTCGGCTGCACCGTGAACGCGGCGCCGAACGGGTTCCTCTGCCCGTGCCACGGAAGCGCCTGGAACGCAGAAGGCGATCGCATCGGCGGGCCAGCACGGCGTGGACTGGATGCGCTGGAATATGAGGTGCGCGAGGGAGTGGTCTATGTTCGCTATCAATACTTCAAACCCAGCATCGAGGAAAAGATTGCCGTTGCCTGAGGTGGAGACGTGGCGCCTAAGCTGAGGTCCGTCTCCGGCTGGTTCGAGGAGCGCACCGGGCTCGGCCGGTTGATCCGCGCTGTCTCGGACGAGCCCATCCCGGGCGGGCCGCGCTGGGCCTACGTCTTCGGCGGCGGTTTGCTTTTCCTTTTTCTGCTCCAGGCGGTGACCGGCGCTTTTCTGGTCATGTATTACGTCCCCAGCTCCGACCATGCTCACTCGAGCGTCGCTTACATCGAGAAGGCGGTTGCCGGCGGGAGTTTTCTTCGCGGCCTCCACTACTACGGCGCCAGCGCCATGATCCTTGTGCTGGCGCTCCACCTGGCGCAGACGCTTCTCTTTGGCGCCTATAAGGGCCGGCGCGAACTGAACTGGATTTCCGGATTGATTTTGCTGCCGCTCGTTCTCCTTTTGGGTTTCACCGGCTACCTGCTGCCGTGGGACCAGGAAGCCTATTTTGGAACGAAGGTCGGGGCCAACATCGCCGCCGAAGTTCCGGTAGTAGGCCCATGGCTCGCTCGGCTTCTGCTCGGCGGGAGGGAGCTGACGACGATCAGCCTTTCGCGTTTTTTTGTGCTTCATATCCTCTTCGTCCCCGGGCTGATCCTGATTTTCGTGGTGGCTCATCTGTTCTTGTTCCGCAAAGCCGGCCCGGCCGGCAGCTACCATGAACACGACCCGAAAACGGGGCGGTTCTATCCCAAGCAATTCTTCTATGACACCGCCTTTGTGTTTGCGCTGTTTGTTCTGCTTTCGGCGCTGGCCGTTGCCATGCCCGTCCCGCTCGGCCCGCTGGCCGACCCGACCAGCGACTACCTCGCTCGCCCGGCGTGGTATTTCTTGCCGCTCTTTGAATTGCTCAAATATTTTCCCGGAGAGCTCTCGCTGATTCCCTCGGTGATCCTTCCTGGAATCCTGTTCGCGGCGCTCATCCTGCTGCCATTCTTCGATCGAAAGAGCGAGCGCCATCCCTTGCGCCGCCCCGTTGCGACGATCCTGCTGGCGGGGACGCTGGCCCTTGCCGCCAGCCTCATTGCCCTGGCCAAGGTTGAAGACCGCCGGGACCCTTCCCTGCGCGCCAAGCTCGAGCAGCAGGCAAGAGACGCCAGGGCTTTCGCCCGCGCGCCTTTTGAACCCCAGCAGCTTGGCCGGACGGTTCCGATGGAAGCTCCGATGGCGATGAACCCGGTTGCGGCGGTGCCACGGTCGCTGCGCCTCTACTTTGCCAACTGCGCGAACTGCCACGGTGCCGATGCGCGCGGCGGTCCCTTGGGGCCAGCCCTGGCCGGCCTGGCGCGGCGCCGGGGGCGAAGCAAAGAATTCCTGGTGCGCTTCCTGGAAGGCCACGGGCGCTCGCCCCGATTGCATCGGGGCGAGCCTTCACCCAACTCGATGCCCGCGTTCGCTCAGTTGGCGGAAGAGGACCGCGTTTTGCTGGCTGAGTTTCTGCGCGCGCTCGACTCTCCCATTCCCGTGTCCGTCACCTCGGCCGGCGTGCCGACAGGTCGGGGCGGCCCGCCAATGGTCTTCCTGGTGACCTGCGCCATGTGCCACGGGCCCAACGCCGAGGGAAATATCGGCCCCACGCTGATCGGCATCACCCTGAAGCCGAACCGCACCGAAGCCGACATCGTGAAAATTTTGGAGGGGCCGCGCGCCTACGGCCTAAAAGAACCTATGCCGGAATCTTTCCCCAAGCTCACCGAGGAAGACCGCAGGCAGATTGCGGCGTGGCTGGCTAGCACAAGATAGCGGCTGATGGGGATCGGTATCGCTGGTTCAGGCTTTTTGGAGCACCCTCTAGTACGCCCAACGAAGCAGCACTCCCCCGGTCGTGTACCCGGCCCCGACGGCGATCAACAGAACCAGATCACCCTTCTTCAATCTGCCTTCCGCGAGAGCATCGCTCATGCCGAGAGGAATGGTGCCGGCGGTGGTATTGCCGTACTTCGTGATATTGATGACGACTTTCGAGTCGTCCACCCCGAGGCGGTCCATCATGGCGCGGATGATGCGCTCGTTGGCCTGGTGGGGAATCACAAGCTTGAGGTCGCTGGCCGTGAAGCCGTTGCGTTCGAGGAGCTGGGCGGAAACGTCAGCCATGCGGCGGACGGCGTATTTGAAGACCTGCTGCCCCTCCTGGTGGACACAGTGCATGCGCTTCTCCACCGTTTCCTGGGTGGCCGGATGGAGGCTTCCCCCGCCCGGCATGTAGAGAAAACATCCGCCGGAACCATCCACATCGTGCATGAAATCGAGGATCCCCTCGCGGTCATCGTTGGCTGGTTCGAGCAGCACGGCGCCCGCCCCGTCGCCGAAGAGCACGCAGGTGGCGCGGTCGGTGAAATCAAGGATAGAGGTCATGACGTCCGAGCCGATCACCAACACTTTCTTGTGGCTGCCGGCGCCCACAAATTGAGCGCCCACCGTCAAGGCATAGACAAAGCCGGCGCACGCGCCGGAAAGGTCGAATCCCCAGGCGTTCTTTGCCCCCAGCCGATCTTGCACCAGGCACGCGGTGGCCGGAAACATCATGTCCGGCGTCACCGAGGCCACGATGATCATTTCAATTTCTTCGGGGGGAGTGTTGGTCTGGGCCAGGAGTTTCCTGGCCGCTGCGGTAGCCAGGTGCGAAGCAGCGACGCCGTCGTCCACCATATGGCGCTCGCGGATTCCGGTGCGCTCGCGGATCCAGTCGTCCGAGGTCTCCACCATCTTTGCGAGGTCAGCGTTGGTGAGCAGGCGTGGCGGAACGTAGCTGGCGACGCCGGTAATCTTCGCCGGAATGCGCTTTGCCATCCGAGTCCTTTCCAGGCACCCAAGCTGATCGCAGCGAGAGATCGAGAACCGGAAATTCTACGGCCCGCACAACGTCAAAATCAAGCACCGGCGGCAAAAACGTGGCGCGGCGCAGCCGGGCTACCGGAGAAAAGTCTCCAGCGTATGCTCGTCCTCGACTTCGTCGGCCAGAAGCTGCGCGGCCAGTTGATAGGTGACGTGGTCGGTGTGCTGTACCTTTTCGCAAAGTTTGTTGTAGAAATCGATAGCCTGGCGCTCGGCGTCAATGCTCTGCTCGATGGCTTCGGCCACCTTGGTGGGATCCTTCGGCGGCGGTACGTACTTGGCGTAGGTCTGTTTTTCCCACTCCGAGGGTGTGGTCAACGGGACGCCGCCGAGTTGAATAATGCGCTCCATGAGCTGGGCGACGTGCCCGCTTTCTTCAGCAGCCGCCTTGGAAAAAAATTCGCCGGCTTCGTGGGAGCCGTGCCCGCTCAGCCATCGAGAAAGATAAAGATAGCGATAGGCGGCAAGTCCTTCCGCTGCCATAGCCTGGTTCAGCAGTCGAACGATCTCTTCGCGGTTCTTGACGATCTGTTGTCCGCGCAACATGAGTTCCTCCAGGAGCGGGAGTGTAACTTACCGCGCCAGAATAGCGCCGGCAGCCGGTTTGGTCAATGCCCGCCGGCCCTGCTTGTTCGCTCGGAATTCACGCCTCGGTCATCTCGAAATCAAAGCGAATGGGGGCGGTTTTCTTCAGCATGGCCGCGACCGAGCAATACTTGTTTTCGGAGAGCTCGATGGCGTCGCGCACCGCTTTTTCGTCCAGGCCGCGGCCGCGAACGCGGTAGTGGATTTCGAGTTTGGTCCACACGTTAGGCGGCGTGGCAGCTCGTTCGCCGCGCACGGCAACCTCCAGCCCGGCCAAAGGCTGCCGTTTCTTCTTCAAGATGGTGACCACGTCGGTCGCGGTGCAGGCCCCCAGAGCAACAAGCAGCATCTCCATGGGCCCGGGGGCCAGGTTCGTTTGGCGATTCGAATCGAAGGGCACGGCGTGGCCGCTCGGCGTCGTGGCCAGAAATCGGTCGTCCTCTACCCAGCGAACTCTCGCTTCTTGCATGGTTCCTCCAGGCCTGGGTCACCGTTTGGTGGTAGCCCGGGTGAATCCCGAACCTTCGGGACGCCCACCGGCGCTACCCGGCGCCAAACATTGACAATGCTTCGAAGAGCCGCCTAGACTGCTTCCGGTGGTCTTCCCAGGGAGCCAGGCGTGAGCGGAAACCTTCTACAGGTGGAATGTCCGGAATGCAAGCGTGTTTACACCATCTATCCCGGACCGGACCAAATGTTCGAACTGCTCATGAAGCGCGTCTATGCGGACGAATGCGACTTCTGCCGGAAGGAAGTCAACATGCGCGTCCTGACCACCGTCAAGCCGGGCTTCTCAGTCGGCAGCGCCGGCGAGTGAGAATAAATCCTCTCCACCAACGCCCGCTCCATTTCGGTCAGTGGATTTCTTCCTTGCCGGAGGGAGTCGCCGCCGGAACCTCCACGGCGGGCTCCGAACGAATACCTTGAGCGAACAGGCTCACCAGGTGGGCATCAAATTGGGAACCGGCGCAGCGTTCCAGTTCGGCCAGTCCTTCTTCCGGCGAGCGCGCCGGACGGTAGGTGCGGTCGGAGGTCATCGTATCGTAGGCGTCGGCAATCGCCAGGATGCGCGCGCCCAGTGGAATCTCCGTCCCGCGCAGGCCATCGGGATAGCCGCTGCCGTCCACAAATTCGTGGTGGTGCTTCACCATCCCCTGGATGCAGGTGATGCCCCGGAGCGGCTCCAGAATTTTCGCCCCAAGATAAGCGTGAGCCTTCATGACTTCCCACTCATCCGGGTCAAGCCGCGCCGGCTTGTGCAAGATGCGTTCGGGGATGCCCACCTTGCCGACGTCGTGAACGAACCCGGCGAGGCGAATCTCCTCCACTTCCTTCTCCGATAGCCCCAGCATCCGGCCCAGGCGGACCCCGTACTCCGCCACCTTCTGCGAATGGCCCTGGGTGTAATGGTCCTTGGCGTCAATGGCAAAGGCCAGCGACGTGACGGTGTCAATGACCGCCCCGGGCACGCCATGGGATCCGTTGTCGTCCGGCAGACCTTCCATGAATTTTTGGAGGCGCTGGTAGACTTCGTCGAAAGCCTCCGGGCCGGTAGCAAACAGGCGCTTGAGCGTCACCCCCAGGTAAGCCTCGACGACGTCCTTGTTCCAGCGATGAGCTGGACCGAAGCGGGGATGGTCGGTGCTGCTGACGGTATTGCCGCCTTGATGCTTGGCCACGTACATGCTCGCGTCGGCCACCTGGATCAATTCCTGCGGCGTGCTGCCGTGCATGGGGAAGGTCGCCAGGCCGAAGCTGGCGGTGATGTTTTTCTCGCGGAGCAGCGGGTCAGCGGCAATCCAGGCGCGCAGCTTGATGGCCAATCCCCGCGCCTGCTCGGCCGGACTCTCCGGCATCAAGATGACAAACTCGTCGCCGCCGTAACGGGCGACCACGTCCGAGCGGCGGCAATTCTGCTCCAGGATGCGGCCAATCCGTTGCAGGACGACGTCGCCCTCGAGGTGACCGTAGAAATCGTTGACGAATTTGAAGCGGTCGAGGTCCAGCAGCACGAGGGAAAAGCAGCGGGAAGTGCGGGTCGAACGCTTCCACTCCGATTGCAACGCCTCCATGAAGTAGCGATGGGTCTTGACCGCGGTGAGGCCGTCGGTGATCGCCTGTTCTTGTGCCTTCTGGAACATATAGGCGTTGTGCAGGGCGCCGGCAAGCTGATCGGCCAGTGTCTGGAAGAGGAGAATTTCTTCCGGGGAAAAGGCGCCCGGGTGCCGCCGCTCAATGTTGAGCACCCCGATGACTTGGTCGGCGTAGGCGATGGGTGAGGCGAGCGCCGAGCGCGCGTCAGGCAGCAGGGCGCGATTTTCTTCCGGTTTGATTTTCTCGGCGATGACCATTTTGCCGTCGCGAGCCGCCTCTCCCATCACGCCGGAACCAATCGGCACGCGGCGGCGAATCTCGCCACGATGGGTTCCCGCTTCCGCTTGCAGGGAAACTTCTTTGGCGTTGTAGTCGAGGATGCCGATGCCAATGTGGTCGTAGGACAGTCCGCTGCTCAGCTCCTGCATGATCTCCGCCAGCATGGCAGCGGGTTCGAGCGTGGTAATCGCCCGCCGGGAGATGTTGTTGAGCACCGCCAGGTGGCGCGACCTCTTCTGTTCCTCGGCAAAGAGGCGGGCGTTTTCGAGCGCGATGGCCGCCTCGCTGGCGAGAATCTTCAACACATCCAGGTGGCCCGGATCGAACTGGCGCTCCTGTTCGTGGTAGATGGCCATGGCGCCGATGGCCCGATTGTAGAGCACGAGGGGAACCCCGCAGAAGGACCGGAAGGAGCGGCCCGGCTCCTGGCCCATTTCGCCGAGGGTTTCGTCGAAGGGTTCGCGGATGAGGACCGGCTGCCGCGTCCGCAACATGTACTCGGTCAGATGATTGCCAGCCGCCCGGCTGCGCGAGGGTTGCACCACCCCGGCCACCGCCTCGAAGGCGAAATGGAGCATCTCCTGAGCAGCGTCGTAGAAAGCGATGTAGAAGTTGTCCACGGAAAAGAGCTTGCGAATCTCGGAATAGATGGTTTCCAGAAGCCTTGGGGTCGCCAGCGTGGAGCTTAAGACGCGGCCAATCTCCCGCATGGCATTCAATTCCTCGGTGCGGCGCGTGGTCTGCTGGAGGAGCCAACTGTTTTCCACGGCAATTCCCATCTGGTGACCGAGCGCCAGCAGCAGGCGCAACTCAGCTGGCGAAAAACAGCGGCTCTCGCCGGTGCCCAGCATCATCAGCCCAAAGACCTGTTCTTTCGCTTGCAGGCTGATCCCGACCACGTTGCGCAAGCCTTCCCGCTGCGCCGCCTGGACAAAGCGTCCAAATTCAGGCTCGCGCTCGAGCGCGCTCCAACTTTCATCCCGCGTCAGATCGCGAAAGACAATCAATCCCCCGAGGCGCGCCACCGTATCCACCAGATAGCCGTCGAGGCTGCCGGAACGCACCTCCCGGATGAAGCGCTCCGTCAGCCCAAGGAAAGCAGTCCGGCCGTCAAAGGGAGGCGTGTGCCGCAGCCAAAGGCAGCCCGCCTGCACGTGCACGACATTCAAGATGCGGTCGAGCGCTTGCCGCATCATGCTGTCCATTTCGCCGGCCGCGCCGAAGCTGCTGGTGGCCAGGTTCAAACTGGACAGCGCCAGCATGTTGCGCTCCACCCGGCGTTTCTCATCCTCATACTGCGTCATCACCATCAGCACGGCGATCAGTTGTTGCGGCAGGTTGGCGCTGAGCAACCGATAGGAAGGATCCACAATGAACGACGCCGACGCGGCTTGCGCCGCCAGCGCCAGCGCCCACAGCCCGAAGGCGCAAGCAAGCAAAGCCTCAGCGAAGGAATCGCGCCGCCGGCTTTCCCGCCAAAACAGCCAGGCGATGTAAAGGTTCACCGCTGCCGCGCCCACCTCCGGATTAAGCGGCAGGTGCCAGCTCACCGGCGCTGTCTGCAGGAACGACCAGGTGCCGAAGACCAGCCCAAAGATCAAGTAACCGAGCGGCCAGTTCCCCAGTCGGGCAAACATGCGCACCGACGCAAGCAGGAGCAAGACGGCCAGCCCCAGCAGCCACCGGCTCGCCGCCAGCGCCCAAAGGCGTTGCTCACCGGCGCTCTGGTAGAGGTAGGCGCCGCCGTAGTGCAACGCGAGCAGAAACCAACCCAGCGTCCACCAGAGAAGATACGGCTGTCGCTTGAGGCGATAGACGAGGAAGAAAAAACCGGAGACAGTGGTGGTCGCGGCCACCAGTACCAGTGCCGTCATCGCGTGTTCTGTCGCCACTGCGCCTTCGGTCCTTTAGTAAAACCCTCTCCCGAAGCTTCGCGATCCGGACGCCTCACCCGAGCGCAGACCTTCGGGATCGACTCGAGCTTTGTGGCTCACTTCTTCCGTCCCGGTCCAGAAAAATGCTGGGACAGGACGGAGCGGGACGCAGCCCGTGGCCGGGCTTTGCCAAACAGCTCCCTGGGGCAATCTCGTTCCCTTCAGGGAACGGTACACTCCCCTCCTAAACGTCCGCCCATAATAGTCTTGTGGCTTCGCCCAGGCAATGGTACCAGGGTACTTCTCGCCCCCCCGGAGCCACGGGGTCGCTTTTAGGAGCCCATTGGGCTATCATGCGGCGTTTCGGTTCATGGCTAAAGCCTCCCGCTGTGCGGGACAGGAGTTGATCCCTTGACCGTCCGCGTTCGATTTGCTCCCTCACCGACCGGCTACCTGCACGTGGGCGGCGCTCGCACTGCCCTTTTCAATTGGCTCTTTGCCAGGCACGAAAAGGGCGTTTTCGTGCTCCGCGTTGAAGACACTGACATGGACCGAAATCGTCCGGAACTTGTTGAAGGGATTCTAGATAGCCTGAAATGGTTGGGACTCGACTGGGACGAGGGTCCTTACTATCAGTCCGAACGACTATCGAGCTACCGCAGCTTGGCCCAACGGCTTCTCGACTCCGGCCACGCTTACTATTGCTACTGCACTCGGGACGAGATCGAGGCCAAAAGAAAGATAGCCGAAATGTCTGGCCGGCCGTGGAAATACGACCGCACGTGTCGAAGGCTAGGTTCCGAGCAACAGAAACAGCTCCAGTCCATGGGAAGAGAGCGGGCGGTCCGCTTCCGCGTGCCCGAGGAAGGGAAGACTTCGTTCGAAGACCTCGTTTATGGCCAGGTCGAGGTGGACCACAGCGAAATCGAAGATTTTGTTCTTCTGCGCTCGGATGGACTGCCCACCTACCACCTGGGTGTGGTGGCGGACGACCTTGCCATGAAGATCACTCACGTCATTCGGGGCGCCGACCACATCTCCAACACCCCCAAGCAGGCGCTGATGTACCGGGCGCTCGGCGAAGCGGCGCCGATCTTCGCCCACGTGCCGCTCATCCTCGGCCCTGATCGCACGCGGCTCAGCAAGCGCCACGGGGCTACTTCCCTCACGTCCTACAGGGAGGAAGGATTCCTTCCGGAAGCGTTTTGCAATTTTCTGGCGTTGCTGGGCTGGTCGCCGGGCGACAATACCGAAATGCTTTCGACCGATGAGTTGATCCGGCGCTTTTCTCTCGCGGCCGTCAGCCGCACCAACGCCGTCTTCAACCGGGAAAAGCTGGAGTGGTTCAACTCACAATACTTGCAGCAGATGCCCATCGAGCGCGTCGCCCGGGCGGTCGAGAAAGAGCTTCGCGCGTGCAGTCTCTGGCAGGAGGAATTTTCCGGCCCGCGCCGGGCATGGTTTGAAAAAACGGTGGACCTGCTTCGCCCGCGCACCCGCAGCCTGAAAGATTTCTCCGCTTGGGGCCGCGCCTTTTGGACGGACGATTTCTCTTATGACCAGGCAGCCGTGGACAAATTCTTGAAGGATCCCAAACTTCCCGGCCTGATGAAGGCTCTGACCGACGGGCTCGCGGCGCTCGCCGACTTCCGGCACGACACCGCCGAAGCCGTTTTGCGCGGGCTCGCCGAACGCGAAGGGGTCAAGGCCGCGCTTCTGATCAACGCCGCCCGCGTCGGCCTGACCGGCCGCGCGGTTGCCCCGCCGCTCTTTGAAACGATGGTCACCCTCGGCAAGGAGCGCGTTGTCGCCCGCCTCGAAAAACTGGTCCAATTCCTCGCCAGTCGGACTTAGTTCGTCGCTCAGGTTGCATAAAACACGACCGGCGGCTCGGTTCCCGAACGACGGAAAGCGGGCCGCCGGCGAGACGATTTTCGGTTTTCGAGTTTCGAACGCCCGGGCCGGAACTAATCCCTCGCCGGACCTTCCAGGAAGGCACGGAGCTTGCGGGAGCGGGAGGGGTGACGCAGTTTGCGGAGCGCCTTGGCTTCGATCTGGCGGATGCGTTCGCGGGTGACGGCAAAGGACTGGCCGACTTCTTCGAGGGTATGCTCGCTGCCGTCGTCAAGCCCGAAGCGCATCTTGATCACTTTTTCTTCACGCGGCGTCAGGGTCTTCAACACGGAAGAAGTCTGTTCTTTCAGGTTGAGGTTGATGACGGCATCCGAGGGCGAGACCACCGCCTTGTCCTCGATGAAATCGCCGAGATGCGAATCCTCTTCCTCGCCGATGGGCGTTTCGAGCGAAATCGGCTCCTGGGCGATCTTCAAAATCTTCCGCACCTTCGCCACCGGAATATCCATCCGCTTGGCGATCTCTTCCGATGTCGGCTCGCGGCCGAGTTCCTGCACCAGTTGCCGGCTGGTGCGGATGAGCTTGTTGATCGTCTCGATCATGTGCACCGGGATGCGGATGGTGCGCGCCTGATCGGCAATGGCGCGGGTGATGGCCTGGCGGATCCACCAGGTGGCGTACGTCGAAAACTTATAGCCGCGCCGCCACTCGAACTTGTCCACCGCCTTCATCAAGCCGATATTCCCTTCCTGAATCAGGTCGAGGAATTGCAATCCGCGGTTGGTGTATTTCTTGGCGATGGAAACCACCAGGCGGAGGTTCGCCTCGATCAATTCTTTCTTGGCCTGCTCGGCTTCGGCATCGCCGCGGGCGATCACCTGAATGGTCCGGCGCAGCTCGATGGCGCTGGTTTGCGCCAGCCCTTCCAGATCGTTCAATTCCTTGCGGCGCGCGCGGAGTTCCCGGCGAGCCTCGGCCTGAACCTCGGCCTTCGATTGCTCCACCCGCCGCTCGAGTTTGTGGATTTCGCGCTCGAGCTGTTGCGCCCGCTCCACCGTCTGCCGGATGCGGTCAATCAACCGTTTCCGCTCAAACGGGCTCCACTCCATCGCCCGGATGTTCCGGCTGATTTCGACCCTCACCCGGGCCAGACGACGGCGGGCCCGCCGCCACTCGCGCGGCCTCTTGCTCTTGGGCACTTCAGCAAACTTTTCGGCGAGTTGCTGGCTCCTCTTGTAGAGGTTTCCGATCGCTTCAATCTGCTCGATCGTCTGTTCGGTTTTCTCCTCCACCCTTTCTTCGGTCAGCTCGTCGTCGTCAAACTGCACGATTTCTTTGACCGACTTCGAGCCTTCACGGAGCGACACGGCGAGGGAAAGAATCTCGTTGATGACGATCGGCGAGCGCGACATGGCTTTCAGAACGCGCACCTGGCCGCGCTCGATGCGCTTGGCGATTACCACTTCACCCTCGCGGGTGAGCAGCGGCACGGTGCCCATCTCGCGCAGGTACATCCGCACCGGATCGTTGGTTTTTTCGAGCGCCCCCGGAGTCAGGTCGAGCTCCACTTCTTCGGCGGGCTCTTCCGGCTTTTCTGTCTCGAGCTCGGCCTTTTCTTCCCGACCGGTCGAGACCAGCTTGGGCACTTCTTCCAACACCTCAATGCCGTGGCTGTCAAAAGTGGAAAGCAGGTCGTCAATGTCCTCGGAAGAATGGATCTCCTGCGGCAGGAGATCGTTGACCTCATCGTAGAGCAGGTAGCCCCGCTCCTTGCCCATGATGATCAACTGCCTGACAGAATCGTATTTTTCCTCAATGCCCACGATCTATGAACTCCCGCTGGGGTGCATGCGAACTGAAACGAGGGGCACGCAACTGCTTGCCTGGGAAGGTCTTGTACGTAACTTCACGCCTGCCCCGATAGAATCGGGGCCTGCTTGGCAGGTTGGAGCGCCCGTCACAGTTATTGGATGCCGTGACGCTGCGGACGGTTTCCCCAAAACCCATCAAAAATAAGCCTATTCGGCGGCGGCTGTCAACCGTTTTCTCAACTGCTGCTTGCGCTCGAGCAACTCTCGCACCCGGACCGAATCTTTCCGCCGGCTCGCCTCTTCAATTTGGCGCTGCATCTCGCCCAGTTCGAGCTCGGCCTGACGATGCTCCAGCGCTTCGAGGCAGCTCGCCACCTCCGGCCACGTCGCTGGCGCAGAAGGTTCAAACACAATCTCGAAGAGCCTTCGCCGGTCAACCTCAGGAAGGGTCTCAGCCACCGCCGTAGGATCCAGGGATTTTCCCGCACGCACCGCGCCAATCAGCCCCTCCAAAACAGCTTCGGTCTCCGTTCCGCGATGGACGCCCCGTTTGGCCAGTTCTTCAGCCAGTTGGCCACGGTGTTCTTCGCTTTCGATGAGGATATGCACCAGCCGGCGCTCGGCCAGCTTGACCCCGCCCGGTAGAAATTCCTTCCTGGGCTGAATATTTGTCCGGCGGTCAGCGGCCGATTTCCTGAGCTCCTGCCGCAAGATCGGTTCGTCAATTTGCAATTCGTGGGCCACGCGGCTGGCCCATTCCGAGCGCAGGATGCGGTCGGGAATCCGAGCGATGTAAGGGAGCACGAAGTTCAGCGCGGCGAGCTTCCGCTCCGCCCCGCCGGAGGCAGCGGAAAGACCGCTACCGCCAGCCGCCGACCGGGCGCGCCCGACGACGTAGTCGAGATAAGGCGGTGCCTGGGCCACCTTCTGCCGGTAGGCCTCGGCACCCTGCTTGCGAATGAAAAGGTCCGGGTCTTGCCCGGAGGGCAGGACCAGCACCCGCACGTCAAAGCCTTGCTCGAGCAGCAGGCTGAGCGAACGCTCCGTGGCCGCGACGCCGGCCGAATCGGGATCAAAGCTCACGACCGCGTGACGGCTGAAGCGGTAAAGCATTTTGGCCTGCGTCTCGGTCAGGCTGGTGCCGCAGGAAGCGACCACGTTGGCTACCCCGGCGGTTGCCACCGCGATTGTATCCATATAGCCTTCGACCAGGACGGCGAAATCGCTCTGCCGGATGGCGTTCTTGGCGCGGTGGAGGTTGTAAAGCACCCGGCTCTTGGAATAAATCGGCGTCTCGGGCGAATTCAGATACTTCGGCATTTCATCGCCCATGGCCCGGCCGCCAAACGCAATCACTTTGCCTGACTCATTGGCAATCGGGAATATCACCCGGCGGCGAAACCGGTCGTAAAGCCGTCCCCCCTCGTCCCGGATGACCAGCCCCGAGGCCTCGAGCAAGTTGTCGGGAAACTTGGCCCGGAGCGCCCGCAGCAGCGCATCGCCTCCGGCCGGCGCATAGCCTATGCCGAACTCCTGGATGGTCGCGGCAGCGAGTCCCCGGTCTTCGAGATAAGCCCTCACCACCGCACCTTCGCCCGTCCCGCCGTGGCCGGGCTCCGGCGCGTTCAGATTTTCTTGAAAGAACTCCGCCGCCAGCCGGTGCATCTCCATAAGCGCCGCCTTCTGCCGCGTGGCCTGCTCTTGTTCGGCGCTCGGCGGTCGCTGCCTGGGAATCGGGATGCCGCACTTCTCGGCAACGATGCGTACGGCCTCCGGAAAGGCGCACTTTTCCATGTCCATCACAAAATTGAAGACATCGCCGCCAACGCCGCAGCCGAAACAGTGGAAAATCTGCCGCACCGGATGCACGGCAAACGACGGCGTCTTTTCCGAGTGGAACGGGCAAAGACCCATGAAGTTTTGTCCGGCCTTCTTCAGGCGCACGTAGTCGCCCACAATGCGGACAATGTCCGCTTGGGACTTGACGCGATCGGCAAATGAACCGGCTTCAGCCATAGAGAACGAAACTCGAAAATCGAAATTCGAAACTCGCGCTGCGCTACGACGTATCTTTCGGCTTCTGAAGCGCTCGCGTCGAGCGAATATAGCCGTTCAGGACCTGAATGGCTCGCTGCGCCAGTGCATCCATCTCGCGCCAATCTTGTTGGCTCAGATAACCGGCGTCCAATGCAGTCGTGAGGTGGTCGCGCACTTCAAAAGCAGAACCACTGGCCAGGCGACAAAACGGCATGTTTTCCTGGTAGGAAAATCTACCGAACCCCTCGGCAATGTTAGCAGTTACAGAAAGAGCGGCACGGCGGACCTGTGACGTGAGGACGTGTTTCTCATCCGAGGGGGATTTTCTTGTTACCTCATAGACTTTCTTTCGCAGTTCTCGCGCCAGCTTCCACGCATTCAGATCAGTAAAATCTTTCAGCGGCTTCCGCTGATCGGAAGCGAGTTTCGAATTTCGAATTTCGAGTTTCGTTGTGCCCATTACTCGCTGCTCCGCAATTCTACTACGGTGACCGCATCCCCACCGCGGTCCATTTCCTCCGCATAGAACTTCTCCACCAGCGGATGCGTGGCAAGGAACTCGGCCAAGCCGCGGCGGAGGGCGCCGGTGCCGTGGCCGTGGATGAGGCGCACGCGCGGCTTGCCGGCAAGCGCAGCGGAATCAAGGACCTTGTCCACTTTTTCCCGTGCCTCTTCCACCGTGAAGCCAATCAAGTTGATTTCGTTCGGGACTTCTTGGGCGACGGCATGGACAGCCGTGCGCACAGGCTTGGGTGAAACGGGCTTAAGCGAAACGCCCTGTATGTCGCCGACCGGAACTTTCATGTGCAGGCGGCCCAGCTCGACTTCGGCCTTGCGGCCATCGAAAGAGCGCAAGCGAGCAAGTTGCGTCACTCCTTTGAGCCGCAGCATCACTCCCGGCTTCAGATTCTCGAACGAGACCGGCTCGAGGACTTCTTCCGACGCTTCGCGGGGAAGCGGGCCGCCCGCTCGAACGATCTCCTGTTGCGTTTCGGCCAAAGCCGCCACCGCGGTGGCGTCGAATTCCTCCCTCGCATCACCGCGAATGCCGGCCACCCGCCGCCCCACTGCCTTTTCCAGTTTCGCCAGAATCTTTTTGTCCTTCACGTCGGCGACAAGCTGCCTCAGTTCGGCTTCGTAGCGTTTCACGATTTCCTGCACCTGCTTCTCGAGCTCCGCCAGGCGTTTTCGCTGGCGCTCGACCCATTCGGTTGAAAGCTTTTGCCGCTCTTCTTGCAGTTCGGCCAGTTCTGCCTGGGCCTTTCGTTTGAGCGCTTCGACTTCGTCCCGGCTGGCGTGGAGGTAGCGGATCAGCTCCGCCGCTTCGCGCTCCGGCGCCTCGATCTGGCTACGGGCTTTCGCGATAATTTCTTCAGGAACGCCGAGCCGGGCGGCAATGTCAATCCCGCTCGAAGTTCCCGGCACGCCCATGAGCAAGCGATAGGTGGGGCGGAGGTTTACCTCGTCGAATTCGACGGCGGCGTTGACCACTCCCGGCGTTGCCGCCGCATAGGCCTTGAGCCGCTGATGGTGCGTGGTCGCAATGGTCATGGAGCCGCGCCCGCGGAAATGTTCGAGCAGCGCTACCGCCAGCGCCGAGCCTTCCGCCGGGTCGGTCCCCGTCCCAATCTCATCAATCAGCACCAGCGATTGCTCCGTCGCCGCCCCGGCCATCTGCCGGAGGTTCCCCATGTGAGCCGAAAAGGTGGAAAGGCTTGCCTGGATGGATTGCTCGTCGCCGATGTCGGCCAGCACATGGTCGAAGAGCGGCACCTCTGCGTCGCTTGCCGGCACGGGAATTCCGGCGCGAGCCATCAGCGCCACCAGGCCTACCGTCTTGAGCGCGACGGTTTTGCCGCCGGTGTTGGGCCCGCTGATGGCCATGATGTGGTTCTCGCGGTCGAGCCGGAGCGTGATCGGAACGGGCTGCGCGCTGTTTGCCCGCAGAGTTTCTTCGAGCAGCGGGTGGCGCACCTCGTGCAGCCGGAGATGCTTCTCGGAATTGAAGCGCGGAATGCAGCAATCAAATTCCCGGGCAAAGCGGCCGCGGGCGAACGCCAGATCCACTTCCGCCACAATGCTCGCCGCCCGCTCAAGCGCCGCGTGAACGGCCCGCAGTCGCCCGGTCAGTCCTTCGAGGATGCGATGGATCTCGGCCGCTTCCTGCTCGGCAAGCTGCACCAGCCTGTTGTTCAGCTCGACGGTCGCGAGCGGCTCGACATAAAGCGTCTGACCGGTGGCGCTGGCGGCGTGGATGACACCAGGGATTTTTCGCCGCGCGCTCGACCGCACCGGAATGACAAAACGATCATTGCGAACGGTAATGAACTCGTCCTGCAACTCGCTCCCGGCGGCGCGGAGGATTGCCTTGAGCGTTTTTTCGATTTTTTCGCGCGTGGCCGCCATGCTCGCACGGAGGCGCTTCAGTTCCGGCGAGGCATCGTCGGAGATTTCTCCGTTCGGAAGGATCGCCCGGCGGATGGCGCTGCGCTCGGAAAGAAAATCGGCCAGGCGGCGGGAATACTCCGCCAACCGGGGCGACGACTTTGCCGCCTCGCGAAAAGTCTGGCGAAGATCATCGGCCGCCTCAAGCAGGGTCACCGCGTCGAGCAACTCGTCTGCCTCGAGCACCACCCCGACCGCAGCCACCTTGGCCAGCCACTTCTCCGGGTCGGCCAGGCCCCCGAACCCGAGTGAATGCCCGGCGCGAAGATATTGCCGGGCTTCTTCCGCCACGGCGAGAGCATCTTCCGCAACTTCCCGTGCCAGCACCGGCCGCAACGCTGCTGCCAGCCGCCGTCCGGGCAGGCAGGTGGTGCGGGCGGACAAGAGTTCGAGCAAGCGGGGAAATTCGAGGACCTCTTCGGTGGTACGCGACATGAACAACCTCGGAACTCAAGCCCCGACCCTTTCGGGCTCGATTCTACACTTCTTTGCATTTCTTCGGTGCACGTGCAGCCCGCATCAAGGATAGGAGTGCACCTCGATTCAGGGTCGGTGATTTTCGCGGGTGGAAAACGAATCGCCTCGGCGCAGAATACGCACGTTCAGGCTCACACCTATACGACTCTTGATGAGACCTGCTCAGGCGGGCTGAGGGCTCATAGCCTCAGGACCGAGTTTCGATTTTCTATTTTCGATTTTCCTCTTGCGAGAGACCAATGCGCCGCAGCAGGTCGGCAAACCGCGGGTCCGAGCGCAGGCTGGCGAACACAGGCTCAACTTTGACAAAAACCATAGATGGATGGCGCTCCTGATAGGCCATTTCGAGGTGCTTCAGCGCCTGATCCTTGTCGCCGGCACGCGCGCAAGCCACTGCCCAGTTGAACGCCGGGGGAGTCCCTTCCTTTGACTTTTTCTTCCACAGCTCGAGCAGCTTCCGCCAGTAGCCCTTGATGCCCTGCGCCTGGGAGGCCTTTTCCAGCGCCGTTGCCGTTTCCGCGCTTCCACCGGCGAGCCTGGCCTGTTTGAGAAACGCTGCCGCAGCTTCCTTTTCCATCCCCTTTTCTTCGTATAGCAGGCCCAGATACCAGTAGGCTGGTCCGAAGTTTGGATCCAAATCGAGCGTTCTCCGGCACTGTTCGATTCCCTCGTCGTACCGGCCCGCGAAAAAGAGAATTTGTGCCACGTCCGAGTTGATGGTGAGCGAGAGAGGATCCAGTTCTTGGGCGCGTTTTATTTCGCCCAGGGCTTCGTCCATCCGGCCCAGTGAAGCCAGGGCGTAGGCATACCAGTGGTGGGAGGTCGGATAATTGGGGCTGAGCTCCATGGCTCGCTGGAACTCCTTTTCCGCCTCCTGCCCGTTCCACTCGTAGAGGAGTTTCACAAAGGCCAGCGAGGTGTGCGCTTCAGCCAGCGTCTCATCCATCTCAAGCGCTTTCACAGCTGCTGCCTGCGCTTGAGGATAGACCTCCTTTGGCGGACGCACATTGTTGGGACCCAGCAGGATGTAGGAATCCGCCAACCCCGCATACGCCAGCGCATAGTTTGGCTCTTTCTTGATCGCCCGCTCGAAGTGCTCAATAGCTTTTTGCAATCCCTCACGGCTTCGTGTGTTCCAGAAGTGACGCCCCTTGAGGTAAAGCTCATAGGCCTCGGGGTTGACCGGGTGGAGGTTGGCCAGGCGCGCTTGATGTTGGGGCGTCAGCTTGACCCGAATCTGATTGGCGATGGCCCGCGCCACTTCGGTCTGCAACGCCAGGATGTCGCGCAGGTCGCGCTCATAGCTCTCGGCCCAGAGGTGAGTCTGGTCGCTGACCTGGATGAGTTGCGCGCTGATGCGCACGCGAGTACCTGCGCGACCCTTCGGCCCTCCCGAAGCTTCGGGACGGGACAAGCGGACGCTGCCTTCCAGGATGTAATCCACGCCCAACTCGCGGCCAATCTGGTCCGTGCGTTTCTGCGTGTTTTTGTACTGCATCGCCGAAGTCCGAGCAATCACTCCCAGCCGCTCGGGGTGCATGCGTCCCAACTGCGTAATCATCTCTTCCGTCAAGCCATCGCTGAAGTATTCCTGCTCCCGGTCGGCGCTCAAGTTTTCGAAGGGAAGAACTGCCAGCATGATTTTCCGCGACGGGGAGTTGGCCCGAGTCCAGTAGCGTTGCCAGGCAAAGTGCGCCATCGCCCCGAGAAAGGCTGCCAAGGCCAGCGCTCCAATCCAAATCCGTAGCGCCCGGGATCGTCGCGCAGAGATCGCAAGGCCTTCGGCCGCTGTCGCTTCGGAAAGGGCTTGCCCTGCCTGCCCCGAAGGGGGCTGAGGGGAGCCCGCCTCCGCGACTCCAAGGCGCGCACCTTCTAGCTCTTTTACAGGCGCGATGAAGCGGTAGCCGCGCTTTGGAACCGTCTCGATGTATTGAGGCTCGTCTTGGGCATCGCCCAGGGCTTTGCGGAGGACAAAGATGTTTCTCGCCAGGGTGGCTTCTTCCACAAAGGTATCGGGCCAAATCTGCTTCAGCAGTTCCTCTTTTTCGATCAAGTGCCCACTGTTCTCGACCAGAACCAGCAGCGTATCAAAGGCCTTCGGGGTTATGGCTATGGGGCGGCCGTTGCGCAGCAAAAGGCGCTCCGTCGCGTCGAGGCGGAAAGGGCCAAACTCGTAGGAGTGCCTTGCTTCCTGCCGCATAACCGCTTTCAAAATTATTTCAAAAAAATAGGAGACCCGTATAAAGACTTGTAACTCACCTTACGTCTAATGTGCGCGCGTCGGGTGTAGGTGACGCTGGGTTAAGAAACCTTCCGATCGCACTCATTCTAAACGGAATCTTTGGCAGGGGCAATGCCTTAGGCTCTAAGGAGGGTCTGCCCATGGCACCGTATTGGAATCCTTCACGATTTGGTGTGCGTTTCGCGGCGCTGGCGGTTCTGGGTGTCGGACTGCTTTACTCGCCGGCGGTCTTGTGGGGCCAGCAAGCCCCCGCTGCCGCCGCGGGGCAAGTGCCCAAGCGGAAAGCGCCTCCCAGGAAAGTGCCGGCCAAGGCTGCCCCGACGCCTGCTGCTGAGCAACCGAAAGTCAAGGGCATCTGGGAACCGGTGAACTACTCGCAAGACTTGCAACTGACCGATGTCTTCTTCGTCAGTGCCGACGTGGGCTGGGTATCGGGCGACAAGGGCACGATTCTGCACACGAAGGATGGAGGGGCAACGTGGACCGCGCAGCTTGGCGGCGATCCACATTCGGAGCAGCCGGTGGTCCGGAACCTGCGATTCATCGACGAGACCCATGGCTGGGCGGTTTTGGGAGACAAAAAGCTGCTCCGCACCACCGATGGCGAAAGCTGGGAAGAGTACGGCCACGTCGGCGCAGGGTTTCGCTACTATGATTACGCTTTTACATCCCCAACGAACGCCCTGCAGACCCTCACAACAGATGATTACATCGCGATCGCGCAAAGCAAAGACGGTGGCCTGACTTACAAGACTGTCCTCCCCTCCTGCGCAGTCAGTTTGGAGATTGATGGTCTGCCCCGCAATGTTGGCTGCACGCTGAAGACCCTCCATTTCACATCCCCGGAGGTCGGTTATGCAGTTGGAGCCACTTGGAGCCACGTTGGAGCCACAGATGCGCCCGCCATCGTGATCCTGAAGACCAGCGATGGTGGGGCCAGTTGGACGGAGCATGCCGTCGTCCCCCACGTCGCCAAGACCTACGAGTCCTGGTACGACCCGCAGTACATCTTTTTCCCCGATGAGAGTGGAGGCGTCCTGGTGTTGCCATGGTCGGAGAAACTCTTGGTTACTTCCGACGGCGGCCGCACTTGGCAAGCTCGGGTCGCCGCAGTCCGCGGGCCGATCAAATTTGCAGACCCGGAAGTCGGCTGGTCGTTCAAGGGCAAGAACTTTAGCTTCACCACGAATGGTGGAAACCTCTGGACGACTCGCCTGATTGCGTTTCCGATCGAAGTGAATGCGTTCAGCCTGCCGCGGCGGGATCGGGGCTACGTGGTCGGCAACCACGGGATGATTTACCGCTACCGCGTGGTACCTGCAACTGAAGAGGTGGCAAAAGCCATCCCAGCCCCCGCCATGCCCGTCTTCGACTCCCCCCTCGACGAGCAGGTTGAAGACTTGGGCGAAGAGGTCGAGACACTCGAGGCCGAATTGACCCAGGCCGCCCAGGCCGCTGGCGTTGACCCCAATGCTGTTCCTGCCGAGGCCCCCGAAGAGGAAGAAGATGTCAGTGGCGAAGAAGAAACCGAGGAAGCCACCGCCCAGGTCACCGGCTGGGCCAAGGACTGCTGCGGCGCGAAAATCCAGAAGCTCCAAACTGTCCTCGAGGCCGTCTCCACCGAAATCCCCCGCTTCACCGGCAAGTACCGCAACCTCAACCTGGTGTTCTCAGGCCTCCAGACGGTCGGGCAATTCTTCGGCCAGGCGCAGGGCTTGAAGGATTCGGTGCGGGCGCTGCGCAAAGCCCGCGACCCGCAGGCGGTCATGAGCGCAGTGGGCCAGTTGACCTCGCTCGTGCAAAGCTTTCGGCAGACAACCCGACAGGCGTTCCAGAAGCCGCCCGAGGAGTAGCTGCTCCGGCAGGAGGTGAAATGATGAGAAGCCATCGGTACTTACTGTTGGGGGTCGTCTTGGCAGCCTCGGTTTTGCTCGCGCCTGCCGTGTGGGCCCAGAAGAAGGGAACCCTGCTCAAAAACTCCACCATCATCTCGATGGTGAAGGGCGGGATGCCCGAGAGTTTGATCTTAAGCACGATTCAGAGCAGTGAGCCACAGTTCGATCTTTCCGAGAAGGGCATTGCGCAGCTCAAGGCCGCCGGTGTCAGCCAGAAGGTCATCGACGCCATGGGTGCTGCCGAGGCCCGCAAGAGCAGTGCCGCTCCCGCGCCCGCCCGTGCCGGTCCCAGGACAGCTGCCCCGGTGGGGACAGCAGCGGTGCCGCGCGAGCCGCCCTTTGTGTTGTGGGTAAAGGAAAGCGGCAAACAAAACCTCCCGGCCGAGAAGGCCAAGATCGCGACGACTAAGGCGAAAAGCCAGGACCTGAACCTGCTGGCGGCTGAAGGGCTTATCGGGCAGGCGCTCCAGGGCGTGGCAACGGAAGCCACGGCCGAGGCCGCCGAGCGTGCGGGTGCAGCAAGCGGTACCGGTTATGGCCAGACGGCGGGTGGGATCGTGGGGGGCCTTCTCAAAGCCCGCAAACCTAGCGTGACCTTTGTGTGGGGCGTACCCGGACGAAGTTCGCCGACAGCCCTGGCCACGAATGCGCCGAAGTTTGAAGTCGTCTACGAAGGGATGGCAGGTGTGAAAGCGGAGGAGTTCGCACCGGTACTCCTGCGCGTCGTTCCGGCGAAGGACGAGTGGCGGCTGGTGGGGGCCACCAAAGGGAAGGAAGACGCGTTGCAAAGCTACAAGGCGGATTGGGAGCTTTACGGCGGCTACGTCGAGGAGCGCATCCCCGTGCGCGTGAACCAGACCGCCCCGGGGCGCGCGGAAGTCGAGCCCGAGCTTGTCGATCTCGTCCAGCATGAAGAGCGGGTTGCGCGA
>Ga0209002_10000070_pt1 | contig 57686 bp, 40 predicted proteins | sample Rifsed16ft2_FD_184010 | JGI IMG/M metagenome (GOLD analysis project Ga0209002, IMG submission 184010) | Soil microbial communities from Rifle, Colorado, USA - sediment 16ft 2 (version 2) | ecosystem: Environmental > Terrestrial > Deep subsurface > Rock core/Sediment | place: Rifle, Colorado...
ATAATCAACGAGCTTAAATCATTCGGTTGTATTGTTGATGTTTTCGATCCATGGGCCGATAAAGAAGACGTTAAACACGAATATGGAATTGATTTGCTATGCAGTTTTGATGAGATAAAAAATAAAAACTATGAAGGAGTTGTGCTAGCTGTGGCTCATAATCAATTTAAAGAATTGGATTTTCCTTCCTTGCGAACTAACGGAGCAGTTATTTACGATGTTAAAGGTATCTTGAAGAGAGAGTTAATTGATAATCGTCTTTAATACTCTAAGGAATTAATGCAGAAAAAAATTTTAGTTACGGGAACTGCGGGGTTTACCCAGTGGAATGACTTCAAATTATGAAATTTTATTATACATATGTTCTTTTAAGTAAAAAGGATTTTAATTTATATTTTGGATATACAGAGAATTTGAAGTCAAGAATTGAACAGCATAATGAAGGTAAAGTTGAATCAACTAAATATAGAAGACCACTTGTACTGATTTACTTTGAAGGCTGTTTGAATAGATATGATGCTCTGAAGCGAGAAAAATATTTCAAAACATATTACGGTAGAATGTATATCAAGAAGCGTTTGAAGAATTATTTTATGCGATCAATTCTTATTCCACCGGGCAAGTTAGAAAGTAAATAGTAATTCATATAATAATGTAGGTCAAACATTGAAAATACTTGTTACGGGAGCTGCGGGGTTTATCGGCTTTCATCTTGCGAAGAAGCTGTGTGAGAGTGACTGGAACGTCATTGGACTTGATAATTTAAACAACTACTATGATGTAAAACTAAAAAACGACAGACTCAATATCTTACTTCCTTATTCTAACTTTAAGTTTCATAAGCTCGATCTTGTTGACAGAGGATCAATAAAAAAAATATTCGAAGAACAGAAATTTGATTATGTGGTTAACTTAGCTGCTCAAGCAGGAGTCAGATATTCGTTAGAAAACCCTTATGCATATGTTGACAGTAATATCTCCGGATTCTTAAATATCCTTGAAGGCTGCCGGCACAATCCTATAAAACATCTTATCTATGCTTCTTCAAGCTCGGTGTATGGTGCTAATACTAAAATGCCTTTTTCAGTTCACGATAATGTGGATCATCCTGTGTCTCTGTATGCTGCCACAAAAAAAGCTAACGAGCTGATGGCACACACTTATTCAAATCTTTATAAAATTCCCACAACGGGATTAAGATTTTTTACAGTTTATGGTCCCTGGGGAAGACCTGATATGGCATTATTTATCTTTACGAAAAGAATTGCTGAAGGAAAACCGATTGATGTTTATAACAATGGTAAGATGCGGAGAGATTTTACTTACATTGATGACATCGTAGATGGAATAATAAAATTAATTCCTTCTATACCTAAACCAAATCCCAATTGGAACGGCGATGATCCCGATAGTGCCACAAGCTTTGCACCCTACAGATTGTACAATATTGGTAATAATCAGCCTGTAGAGTTATTAAGATTCATAGAGATCATTGAGGAAAAATTGGGCAAGAAAGCAATTAAAAATTTCATGCCTATTCAACCCGGCGATGTGCCAGCAACTTATGCTAATGTTGATGACCTGATTGATGCTGTTGGCTTTAAACCCAACACTCCAATAGAAAAGGGGATTTCTAAATTTGTTGAGTGGTTTAAGAATTGTTACAAAATTGGTTAGAATTTATAACCACTAATAATTTAGATTTTATGTAATTCAAAAAAAAATGATGAAAATAACATTAACAATTCTATGGATGCTCATTACTCTATATCCTCTTAAAGCTCAAATTGTTTATGAACCTCTGAATAAAGATGTTTACTCCTACTTGGAACGCTTAAGTAATAAGGGAATAATTGAACTTGCCGATCTGGTTAAACCTTTATCCAGAAAATACATTTCTGAAAAACTATTGGAAGCTAAAAGTAATATTAAAATGCTTACCGAATTGGAAAAAGATGAACTTGAATTTTTTGAGAAGGATTATTTTTTGGAGATTGAATGTTTTGCTGAGAAAAATAAAGATAAGAAGTATTTAAGCTATTTTGAAAATGATGCTACTGAACGATTCCGATTTTTTTGTTACGGCGATAATAGGTTTAAGTTTATTGCCAATCCTATCTTGGGGTTTGATGCAACATACCCTAATAGAGACAGAATTGTCCATTCTTGGATGGGAATTTCTGCTTATAGTTATCTTCTAAATAATATAGGGATAAGTGTTTATTTCAAAACTAATAATGAAAAAGGAAATAACCTGGATATCAAAAGGGAATTTACTCCTGAAACAGGTATTATTCCGGAGGTGCATGATAATGGAAGAGATATTGCATATACTGAAGTAAGGTCAAGTATCTCGGTAGACTGGGGTTGGGGAGATTTCGTGGTTGCAAAGGATTATATAGAATATGGTTATGCAAAATTCGGAAATCTTGTTCTCTCAAACAAAGCACCCTCTTTTCCTTATGTACGGATTGACTTAAAACCTGCTGATTGGTTCAACTTCACATATTTCCATGCATGGCTTTCATCAACAGTAATTGATTCAGTTAACCTTGCTGCATACAATAGGAATATTTTTATTAATAAGTTTTTCGCTTGGCATACTCTCACGCTTACACCAGTAAAAGGCTTGGATATTTCAATCGGTGAATCTGTTGTTTACAGCGATAAGCTTGAGATTTTATATTTAATGCCCATCATGATTTATTATCTGGCAGACGAATATATCAGTAATAGAGTGAACAAACCTGGTGATGCAAACCAGCAAATTTTTTTAACTCTTAGTTCGAAAGATCATCTAAAGAATACACATTTATATGGAACTATTTTTATAGATGAGTTGACAATTGGAGGAATAAACGGGTCGTTATTTATCAATCCTAATAATGTTGATTTTAACAATGAAAGAAAGAGAACTCAGCTGGGATATACGTTCGGATTATCAATAACGGATTTACCATTTAATAATCTGACCTGGGCTGCGGAGTATACAAGGATCAATCCTTTTGTATATGGTCACCATGATCCTGCACAGACTTACGAGAATTCATCATACTTAATGGGGCATTGGATTGGCCAGAATTCCGACCTCTTCTATCTAGACTTAAATTATAGGTTCTTCAGAGGATTAGAAGCAAATCTTTGGGGAGCATATATACGTAAGGGGAGTTCGGATTATAGCGGACAATACACAAAATCCCAGCCTGACTTTTTATTTGGCTTGAGGAATAACTATAAATATTTTGGTTTGAATTTGAAGTACGAATTAATGCACGAACTAAATTTTGAAATTAGGTTTAAGCTAACAAAGATATCCAGTGAGCTAATCGACGGTTCGTTTAATGATGAACAAATAAAGGAGTATTCTATTTCAATTTACTATGGATTATAAAGAAATTCAGTTTGAGGTATGATTATATAAAAGGATGCTTATGCGAGAAGTTCATTAAGTTATTTTCAGATTATTACCTGAAGAAAAATTGGGGAAAAGATCTATTAAGAATTTCATGCCTATGCAGCCTGGTGAAGTCCCTGCTACTTATGCCAATGTCGATAACTTGATTAATGCCGTTGGATTTAAGCCCAACACTCCAATCGAAGAAGGTATTACAAGATTTATTAATTGGTTTAAGGAGTATTATAAAATCAAATAGTTTTTCTCCTTTTGCTAAAAATCGTTTACTTCAGTACCTAAATTATTAGGTATCTATTTATGGTCTCTATAATTTTTTTAAATAGATAATTTATTTACCCACAATTAATGTACAACAACTTCCATTTTATTGAGATCAATAATAATTTGTTCCCTTAATGAATTTTCTGTTCTATCAATATGAATTAATCTTTTATCGGGATTATAGGAAAAAACAGCCCAAATAAAATCCTTTAAATTTTTATCAACCAAAGTTTTATTTAGCTCTATCGCGGTGATAAAAGTTGCATTTTTACCGGTTTGTTCATACTCAATAACAGGCACCGGCTCCAGAATTCCATGACTTTTTGTTGACCACCCCTGAATTGGATTTTTACTGCCCTTGTAGATTTTTAGACTTGTTTTTTCAGTACCTAACTGCATAATTCGCATAGCCGGATTCTTTGATCCTTGGGGTGAAAACCAAACCTCTTTATCATGATCAATAACTTGTATATTTATATCCCTGGAAGAATGAAAAATTTGTTTGAATTTATGAAGTCCAATATCTGTAGATTCGTCGTTATACGGATATGGTTTGATTTCATCAACAACTATTAAAATATTTTGTCGTACTCTAATTAACCTTCGTCTGCATTCAAAACCCGAAAAATTACGATGAGATACTTGTATTAAAGTATAAATTGAATCATTATAAAATTTCTCAAAAGTTTTATTCCATCCATCATTATTTTTTTCATCAACTGTGATAGTATTATGGGCTTTCGGACTGATAATGAAAGTTCGATACTCATCGTTTTTATAGGAGTAATAACCCGGATCTATTAATAGATCATAACCACCATATGAAAGTATAAAACTCAGCTCATCAGAATGCTTATGATCGCGCCCTTTGTTAGCTGCAGTTGTAAAAAATAGATAAAAAGATTTTTCAAATGGAATCTTATCTCCATTAGAGTCTCTAATAATCGCATAGCCTTCATCCTTAAAAGATATTGCTGTATCAGATAACGATCCGGAATTTCCGTTCGTTAAAATGTACTCAAGCCCATTATCTTTATCGATAAAAGGTTCTAATAATGATATGAATTTTTTGATATTTCCAGGACCCGTATCACCAATTGTCGCAATTTTACCATTTGGTTGAACAATGTATTTTACATAACGAATCATTTTTGTAATTAGTTCTTCTAGATCAATATCGAAATCGTCTTTTAAATTCATATCATTTAATAAAATATTAATTTCTTGAATTTGTTCTAAACCATAGAAATGATATCCGGGAGAATGCTCCAAATGAACTCCATTTGGAGATATTGCAAAATTTATCTGATCTTTTAAACGATTGCATGCAAGCCTACGCCATTCGGTAGATTTACCTATCTCAGGAAAAACTGATGTTGCTGATAGTAGAGCTATATCCTGACTAATACCATGATTGTGATGATAATTGTAAAATTTTGGATTGGCTAATCTTTCAGCGTGAGCTACAATTGAGCTTAAAACTAATTTCATTTTTGAAGACGTAAAAAGGGAACTCTTTGACCATTCTTCCCAGAAGTAAAGCCAATTAGTTAAACGTAAAGCCGTCGAATGATCGCCCCAGGAAAAATCCGATGGAGGTAGAAAATAATAATCTGAATTATCTGAAATCCAATCTAAAATTAATTCTTCAGCTCTTTTAAGATATCGTAAATTATCTGTTTGTCTATAAGCATTGACAAGAGTATAGAGGTAATCCATAACGTGCAAGCGAAAATTCCAACTAGGATCATTAAAAAAGTGTTCTGTCCATGTGACATCCTTTGATAATTTTACCGAAGGATAGCCGAGATATTTGTAATAGGATAAAAGTAAAGAATCTGCTTTACTTATGATTTCTTCTTTTGAAGATGTGTCAACTGAATCAAAAAATCCAAATATTAAATTTTTAGGACGATGTTTGAAATATGATTGTAAAATATCTAAGGTAAGCTCGTTTGATTTATCTTGTGAAGAATCTTTAACAACTCTTGATAATATTCTATCTTTATTAAAACAGGGGAGGGGACTTGGAAGATTTAGATTATTGTGCTTTAAATTGAGTATCCATGAAACTAATACAATAAGTAATATATAAATAATAGGTATCCACCAGATGGATACTTTTAAAATATTCTTCTTTGTGATAAATATGTGATATAATGAAAAACCGAATATGACTCCTAAGGCTCCCGCAATAAATATCAGTATAAAACCTCCAGGTCTAAAATAAATAAGTATTGGTGCCCCAAACAACGATAAGATTATCGACAAAAAAGCTACAAATATAATTGCTCTTTTCAAGTCGTTTTCTTTTCCTTTCAGCAATTCACTTTACACATATTGTGTTATTAAGTGACCCCGGTATTTATACCGGGGGGTTCTAAATAAGATCAATTACTTGGGCTTTAGCCCATTAATAGCCCCAATAGTGGCTAAAACCCCAGTCGTCTGCATTTATTCCAACCCCGCCTTGCCAAAGGCATCACTATGTGAAAATGGCGGGGTTAATACATAAAAATTTTGCGTAAGGTGAATAACTAGTTTAAAATCCATTTGTCATAATTGTAAAATTCTGTTAATTGATTTAGCTTAAACTCAAATAATTTTAAGCGTGTATAATAATTCGATCTGCTTCTATCTTATAAATTAATCATAAATTATATTACTTATACAACTTATAGAGATATTGATGACTTGATTAATGCTATGGGTTTTAAGCCAAATACTTCAATTGAAGATGGAATAGCAAAATTTGTTGAATGGTATAATTATTACTATAAGATTTAGAAAGAGTAATAAACTACACCCTTAAAATCAGAGACACTGAATTCATTCCGAAAAAAATATACAAAGTATATTAGGTCTCAGTGTTTAAGGTACATTTGAAATTTTCAATAAATTCTGATTAGCTTTTCCATAATCTAATACGTTTGCTGTCCCGTTCAAATCAAGATCACCTAGTAGATAACCGGTTTGAAAAAGCTTATTCCCAACAATTCCGTAATCAAGAACATTTACAATTCCATTTGCATCACCGTCGCCCGAATACATACCGTATTTGCCGTCACCAAGTACTGCAAGCTCATTTCCATAAGCACTGGTGTTAGAAACTGTAAAATCATATAAAGTAGAGAATTCTGTTAATGCAACTTTGTTTGCACTCATTATACTGAGGTGATTTCTTTGCCTTATTATTATGTAATATTCACCGTTGTTTATTCCATAAAAGTTTACCGGACTATAACCGTCTAAATCAACAATAGATCCGTCGCTTCTAATAAAAGCTGCACGTTTTGCAATGGTCGTGGAAGATGATAAGTCGCTTCGCAACTCAACTAGTATCCAATCAACTACTTCATTGGGTATTGAGGATGCAGTTTCGTAGCCATTGTAGAACCATGGCCCAGAAATGTAAGGTTGGCTTGGTGGTATGAGTTTTGAACCGCGTAAATTAGTACGCATTTGATTGTTTTCGTAAGCACCTTGTAAATATATTTTAGAGTTTATTTTTAAAGGGGTTTGTAAAGAAGACGTACCCAAAATTTCGGTCTCCCAAACTGTTGCCCATTCGTTTTGGTTATTACTTATCAATTCTAATTTGAGAAATCTTGCTTCAACAGGATTAAAAATGTTTACCGTCCATTCTTGATTTGAGGAAGCAGCATTTTGCACAATATTAACCCAGTTCACAGAATCATTTGAAACGGAGATGCTGTAATTATAGATTCGACCATTTTGAAAATCATAAAATGAAATTCTCGTTGTATTAATTTGTTTGGCAGCTCCTAAATCGTATATTAGCCATTGAGGGAGCGGCGCTGCTTTCCAGCGTGAATTTACCTCTCCTCCGTTTGAGTAATATAGTCCATCGTTGGTTTTATCTGGTGCATCATCTGTATTTGAAGCGGTTACCTTAATGATTGTTAATTTGCTCAAATACCCAACCGAAGGAGTGCCAAACGTACTTAAGTATGTTACTGTATTATTAGAAGAAGAAATGACATTGCCGGACAAATCTTGCAGATTAAAAACACTAATAGAATAGTTTTGGTCATAGATATAGGGCGAAGTAGTTAGGGTAATATATGCAGGATTTGTGTTTAGTTCTGCTGTATAAATTATGATTCCGTCTGATATTGAATAGTTTGATAAGGAAGCAATACCTGAAGAACTCAACGGTTCGGAAAATGTAAGCAATAATTTTGTGGAATCTAATAGCGAAGCGCCAAGCAGTGTTGGTGGGGAAGTATCTCCTGTTACATGCTGCACTGCACCAATATCTGGTTTAGTTCTATTTATAACATTTCCATATCTATCTGTAAAACCCTCAGGAACTAAACTTGAAATATCAACTCCCGCATTCAATGCCTCACTCCCATTTGGTAAGCTAAAGTTACCATTCATTATATCAGAAATAGCATTGTTTGAAGTTGGATAAATATTTCCGTTTATATCACCAGTAACATCAAGTGCGTTAAATTCAGATACAGAATAACTGGGATAAGTGTAATATCTTATAAATTTATCCGCACTGGTTGTATTACTGGCATAAAACAAATTGTTTATCCATGCACCATAATAATTTCTTTGATAAACAGCCCAGCTATTGGTTTGTGATGTACCTGTTTCTAAGAATAAATTATTATAAGCATTAGTGTATCTACCATGCAGCCAGGCATCTTTCAGAGTGTTATAGAATGTATTATTGAAAATATAACCATCATTGTTATTCCTAAGGTCTTGAATACACCAGGAATCATCTGGTGCATGTTCGTTTTCAGAAAACATATCATAATTTGCAAATACATTAAAGAAAATATTAACGTTAGCTGGTTCTATCGAAGCTGTTGATCTGGATAATTGTATTCCAAGTGTAATATCATGGAAATAATTATTGTAAACATCAATATCATCATTATCATAAGCTGAACCTTCACTACCAAGTTCTGCAACTTTTGCAAAATCAATATCCGGGGCAGTAACCTCATTATTATAAAATTTATGATGATTTGTTGGACTCGAATCCGATGAATTTAACCAACCGAACCACCAATCTTTTATAAAATTGTGATGTATTTCCCAATATAATGCACCATTAACAGTTGCAACCCCATGATTAACCGATGTTACAGACGTACCATAATCATTTATTTTATGTCGCCTGCCGCTATCTATACTATCGCTGTCTATCTTTACATAACTACTTGTCTTATCACCACTATACATATTACCATCACCTTTGATTCCAGTATGGTTACTTTCAGAAATGTTGCAATTTTTAATTGTTACATAATCACTTCCATTTAATAGTATAGAGACTTCCATGCCACCTCTTATATCAAGTCCATCAATAGTAACGTAATCGGCATTTCTTAAATCAATAGTCGCATAGATAGTTCCTGTAGAAGTAAATCTGCCAGGAAATTCTATACTGCTATAATAACTTGCTGGATTAGTGCCATCTGTCCATACATATAACCTTGGAGGAGTTGCTTCCTGGTCATAGTGAAATCGGTGTTTACTGTTTATTCCGTAAGTAGCGGGTTCACCAGGAGTCAAATAGTCAAGATTGTCATAAGTAGGAGATTTATTATAACATATTACCGTTTCAGTACCATCAAGCCATAACCTTACAATTCTTCCATACCAATCTATCGAGAAATTAGGGAAGGGCATTGACCAAACATGATTACCCGAATATGCCGTATACGGTGTCCAGTTACCAGAAACATCCCATCCGCTTACTTCTTGCTTTAATGTAATAATTGGTTTTAATCCATCTCCATAAGAAGTATATCTTATTCGTTCACTTGCACTGCCTGAACGATTTATAAGTAATTGTTCTCCTACCCAAATATCTCCTCTTTTAAATAAAATTTGATTCCCGGGATTAAAACTTATTGAGTTTACTTTTGCTATTGTTTTCCAGGGAGAGGATTCCGATAAACCGTTATTATTATCGTTTCCGTTTGAAGAGGATACGTAATACGTTTGCGGAAAAAGATTTGTAAAAAATACAAATAATAGAAAAATTACTATACTCAATCTTTTCATAACTCCTCCAATCTAGTGTTTATAATCATATTTTGTTCTGCCATAGGTGGATTAAAAAACTCAATTGATATGCCGTGAATATTTTTTCAATCTTGTGAATTATTGGCCTGCTAGCAATCATTATTTAGTTATTTTTACCAATCATTTTTACCTGTGGTTTCCTCAAATTATCATTAATCTTTATTTTTCTAAAAAAATTAGAATATTTACACTAATAATAAATAAACCTTAAAGGTCTAGTTATCCATTAGTTATCAATTCGAGGCTTAAAAACTTCTCAATTCCACATTTTTCCATTACAAGTGCATTTTTTTGAGGCATAATATTTGCCATATTTACGGCACCAAAGTAATAATTTTATAGTAAGAATAAAACTTAATAAATATGGCTGACAATATTTAACTGGAACTTTGAAAAGAAGCTACTGGTGATGCAGAACATCATGTAGTTAACAGATTGATCTCTACCAATAAGTTGCGTTCGCAAAGTTAGTTATTTAGTTAGGGAGTGACCAAAAAGTCTTTCATGTTTCATAATTCTTTCCACCAAAGGCGGATAAATGTTCGATATTCAATATTCCATTGAATAACTTCATCCCAGCGGGATGATATATTGGTAGATAGAGAGAATAAAAGTAAAGTAAAATGCCGTAGGCATGCCATACTTAATGTGACTGATGTAGCGAAGCCATGCCCGGATGTTTTCATTCTCAAACAATATATCAATTGGACAATTAAGCAATTTAACAGTTCATCTAATTTAGCAACTCAACAAGCCGTAATCGACAATCTACTACTGACAACCAACAACAAACAACTTCCTGATTCCCTAAATGTCTAAATCCCTTACAGATAAAACTATATCCGGCTTAAACTGGAGTTTTATAGGTAATAACTCAATGGCGGTTATTAATATTGTTGTGGGGATTGTATTAGCCCGCCTTCTTGTGCCTCGGGACTTTGGGCTATTAGGAATGACGTATATATTCACCGGTCTAGCAGAACTTTTTGTAACGCTTGGTATGGGTTCTTCCGTACAAAGAATTAAAAATCTCACGAAAGAGCATATAAGGGTTGCTACTACAATAACAATTATTTCAAGCATAATTGTCTATTTTATTTTCTGGTTTTCTGCTCCTAACATTGCGGAATTTTATAAAGAGGACAGACTCATTTCGATAATAAGAGTCTTATCATCTTTATTTATTATACAGGGTTTTGTAACTGTTAGTTACAATCAGATAAGAAGAGAGCTTGATTTCAAGTATATCCTAAAAATCAATTTAAGTTCATTCACTTTGGGTTACGGTATTCTAAGTTCGCTTTTAGCTTTTCTTGGTTTTGGTGTCTGGAGCTTAGTTTATGGAAGAATTGCATCTTCTATTATATCTGCTTTGATTATTATAATGAAAGTGCCGGTAAATTTAAATCCTTTGATAAGAAAAAATGAATTTAAGGAGTTAGCCGGATTTGGAAGTGGGATTAGTTTAAGCAGCCTTATTTTTTATGCTTCTTCAAATATAGATCTATTAATAGTTGGGAAGTTGCTTAATTCTTACATGTTAGGTTTATATACAAGAGCACTTAATTTAATGAAAGAATCAATGTCAAAAATAACAGGGGGAATTTATAGTGTTCTATTCCCGGCTTTTGCGGCAGTTCAGGATGATTCGGAAAAATTAAGAATTGCATATTTGAGGACTATTAAAACTGTTTCTTATTTTGTTTTTCCTGTTCTTGTCTCAATGATAGTTACAGCTGAATATGTAATTAAAGGTTTATATGGTGCAAAGTGGGGTGGTGCAATTACATCATTCCAAATATTAGGTGTTGCTGGTATTTTAAGAACCACCTTACCTTACTCCGGTGCTCTTGCACAAGCTACCGGAAGAGTATATGCGGAAGCAATGCAGCAGCTTGTTTACTTTTTGATTTTGGGTGGATGTGTGCTGTTTGCAATACGGTTTGGAATTGAAGGAGTAGCTGTATCGATAGTTATAGCTAGCTTATGGTTATTTATAGCGCAAAGCTGGCTTGCATTAAAAATTATTCAATCAAGCTGGAAAGAGTTTTTTAAAGCAATTATTCCCGGGTTCGCAAATTTGATTTTAATGTTGTTTACTAATCTTATTTTATTCTTTTTAGTAGAAAAGTTTTTTTACAATCTTCCAAACGAATTTAAACTTATCATAACAGTCATTGTAAATGCAATAATATTTCTCTCCGCACTAGTTTTCGTGCCTGCTTCTGTTAAAGGTGATACATTCGATTGGCTGATAAAGAAATACAAAAAATATATTCCATCACGGTTTATTAAATTCTATCTTTCATTTAATGCTTAAAAGTAAGAATTAGAATACCATTCTTTATGTCGGCCTCACTAATGATAACACAGATCTGTTTGCTTTTAGTAAATTCTGAAGACATTAATTGTCTAAATCAGTGTACATCGGTTTTACCGCCTCCCGGCAGGCAGGGCAGTGTCATCTGTGTGCTATTTATTTCAGAATTATTCGTCATTGGGTTTTAGCATTTTGTATGAATCTTAGTAAAAAAGACAATAATATTTTTTTCTGGTCATTTATTATAATCACAATTTTAGTCGGATTATATTTTCGTTTAAAGGGGTTAGGTAAATGGCCTCTTGCTGTAGATGAATATTACATTGTCAAATCTTCCAAAAATATCTTAAAATATGGATTACCCCAATGGGATGCAGGCGGTCATTATATGAGAGGATTACCTCAGCAATACTTAACTGCTTTTCTTTTAATATTGGGACTAAAAGCAGAATTTGCTTCAAGGATAATTCCACTTCTCTCAAACCTTCTAGCTATTCCCGGATTATATTTATTAGGGAAGAAAATATCAGGTAAGACTTTAGCTGCTGCATTGGTTTTTATTTTTACATTTTCTGTGTGGGAAGTTGAGTTTGCTAGGTTTGCAAGAATGTATACAATGTTTCAAACTATATTTATCTGGTACTTATACTTCTTATATAAAAATATTATTGAAAGTGATGATAAGGCATTAAAATGGCTTTGGATGTTAAGCCTCACTAGTATTTTTGTTTATGAGGCGAGCATATTTTTAGTGATTCTGAATTTCCTTCCCATTATCTGGGATAAAAGTAAGAATACATTCAATCCCTTTTCCATCGAGGTTTATCAAGGAAAAGTATTAAAGATATTAATCTGCATCGGAACATTGTTAATTGCTTACGGATTTTTAACATTTGATTTCCGTACTTTATATCAGGAAAATTCCCTGCCGCCGGATCTAGTAGATTACTTCAAAGCCATTAAATCAGGCGGATTGCTTAGGAAACCTGTTTTAGTATTACAAACATTGCCTTCAAGTCCTATTTGGCTGCTGTTGTTTATAATTCCATTGGCTATTAATATTTTTATTCTTTACCCTATAATAAAATCAGAAACAAAGCTACTTACAAAAATTGCTATGCTGATCTTGTTGCTTCTATCAACATTAAACCTTCTTGGTCTTATTTTTATCTCCTTTCTGATTTTCATTTTGATAGGATGGATAGAACCTAAGGATTTTAAGATAGTTGGCAGTCGGCAGTTGACTATTGGCAATAACCGGTTGGCAATGGGTAAGTGGAAAATATTACCGTCAAAACTTTTTAGAAATTTCATGCTTGCTGCTACTATTAATTTCATATTCTGGATTGCATTTGCCATAAAAACAACAGCATGGTATCAATTCTTTCCTGCTCAAAATATTTCCGGTTCCGGGGCAGTGATAAAAACGATTGTTAAAGAATCTATAAACTATCCTTATTTATATGAAACATACGTACTGTTCCGGGATACTATTCCGGTTATTACAATGATTTCTCTTCTTCTTCTTGGCATTTTATTGTTATACATCTTTATAAATTATTATACTATAAATTTAATCCGTTATCGTTTTTTATTTTTGCTTCTATTATTTTTGATTTTGGTACAAAACATACTAAAACTAACTTATTTTGAAACCCGTTACTTTTTCTTTTTATATCCTTTAATTTTATTATTGGCTTTATTTAGTCTTGAAAGGATTAATAATTTTATTATTAAAAGGGACTACTTAAGCAAATTCGCTTTCGGATTATCCGTAATAGTATTTTTAATGCTCTCTGAAGATTTTAACATAAACCACCTTAAAAATATTGACAGTAAAGAAATAAATTTTAGAATGAATTTCAGTTTACCTTTGACTGAACATTATTATCCGAGGTGGGATGTGAAGACGCCAGCAGAAGTGATTAATAAAAATGCCGGGTTAAATGATATTGTAATAATAAATGAACAAATAAACGATTATTATTTAAATAAATTAAATTATATTTATAGAGATTATCATGGTGCCGATTTCCCGGGTGAATCGGTTGACATCGGCAGAATGGAAAGATGGACAGGAGCTAAATTAATCTATGATGATAAAAAATTAATTGATTTGTTGAAAAAAGATGACCGAATAAAATGGCTCTTGCTTAATACCATTTGGAGCACAAGATTTTTAAAAGCAGATAGCTTTTTCGTACAGTTTAATAAATATGCAGTTTATGCAAACGATGATAGCTCGGCAATAGTATATAAAATACCACCCAATCCATTGTAGAGGCATAATGCATATGTTGTTTATTTGATGGTGACTAATACAAACTATTCAGTTTCGGAATCTGCGATAATCTATTTGACCTACCTGCCGGCAGGCAGATCAGCGTTATCAGCATGCTATTCAAATTTAAATATTTCTTTTTAGTTTTTCTTTTGTAGTAGATTTTGGGAGTAATCCACCGCACGTAATTCTTGTAAGAATTTTTTATTTATGATAATACCCAATTATCCTCTTGTATCAGTAATAATTCCGGTCTTTAATAGAAAACATCTCATTCAAAGATCAATTTACAGTGTTCTTAATCAGACCTATAAAAATCTAGAGGTTCTTGTAATTGATGATGCTTCAACCGATAAGACGAAAGAAAAAGTTCTTGAAATTAAAGATTCCCGTTTAAAATATTTCAGAAATGAAAAGAATCTCGGTCCATCAGGCTCTAGGAATAAAGGAATTAAATTATCATCCGGAGAATTAATTGCTTTCCAGGATTCTGATGATGAATGGATTAATAATAAGCTGGAAAAGCAAATAAACCTTTTATTCAATTCCCCGGAAGATGTGGCTGTGGTGTACTGCGGAATGGATTTTATAGATAATCAAACAGGTAAAAAGATTGGAGAGAATTTAGAAGAAGTAAATTTTCGTGAGAATTTTACAAAAGGTTCTTTTTTTTTAACTCCATCTACCCAAACAATTATGATAAAAAAGAATGTTCTCGATGAAGTTGATTATTTTGATGAGAGACTTTATGCTCAAGAGGATACTGAGCTTGCCATTAGGGTTTCAAAAAAATATAAATATGCTTTTATTAATGAATCTTTAGTAAAAGTTACCAGAAATCATGAGCAATTGATGGGAAACTCAAAAAATTATATCTTATCAAAAGAAATAATTTATGAAAAACATAAGTATTATTTGAGTAAGAAAATTCTTTTTGAATGCTGTAAACAGATTGCAAATTATTATATCTTAAATAATGATTACAAAAAAGCAGATGAATACATCCGGAAATCTTTTAAACACAAATTTGAACTAAAAACATTGCTTCAATATTTTGGATTAACTATAGCACCTTTTATGACAAAGTGCTATTATAATAAAAAATATAAAGGGGGGATCCCATTAAGCAGCGGATTAAAAAGTCAAAGGTCAAATGTTGACCAACCAGCAGGAACTGCTATAAGATAACTTATTGACTAATTAAATCTAATTAAGTTAAATGTAAAAACCCGTTTTTATCGAAAAGTCGAATCGGGTTAAAAATTAAATGCTAAACAAAAAACATCATATGTAAAACAAAAAAATAAGAAGCAAAGGGGATATGAAAAAGCGTTCTTTAATTTTAAAAATAATAATGACAAAAATTTAAAATGACAATTTTAGTTGCTGATAATATTGAAACAAATTCTTATGTAACTTCATTAGTGGAAGCATATAAAAAAACAGGGCATCAAGTTTTATGCGGTTTGCATAATTTTTTTTATTCCAACTTTAAACCGGACATGCTTCACATTCAATGGCCGGAAAAACTCTATAGTTGGTATCCTTTCTCAAGATTAAATGAGCAAGAAAAGTATGATAAAATTGAAGAGAGATTGAAATGGTACAGGGAGAACAAAGTATTTATTGTTCATACTATTCATAATATTAAACCGCATATACCTGCAAAATTAGATTTTGAGGAAAAAATATTTAAGTTGGTAATAAATTATTCAGACCTTTTATCCCATCATTGTAAGAGATCTATTGAACTTTTAAAAGAAATTTATCCTGCGGTTGTTAATAAAAAAAATATAGCAAACCATCTTGGAGATTATTTAATTGATTTTAAAAATATTTCAAAAGTGGAAGCAAGAAAAAAGCTTGGAATAAGCTTGGATAAATATGTTATACTTAATTTTGGCAGCCAGCAAAAATATAAAGGAGAAAATTTTATAGAATCTGTATTTAATAAACTGCAAATTAAGAATAAGTTCTTATTAACTGGAGGATCCTACCGGTATTTTGGTTACGGTAGAATGTTTACGATATTAAAAATGATAAAAAATTTTGAAAAGGTTCATCTTTTCCATACAAATAAGAAATATTATTATAGAGCAATTCATCCGGATGAAGTTTCATATTTCTTCTCATCATCTGATTTAGTATTTATGGCACACACCGGCAGTTTGAATTCAGGTATTTTGTCCATGGCTGCAACATATTCAAAACCCGTTGTTTTTCCTAATATAGGATGCTTTAAAGAGCAAATGGAAAGTTGGAATTATAGATGCTACGATAATTATAATATAAAGGATGCAATAAAGGGTATTGAAAATTTTTATTATAAAAATGATCTTATACTGGATAACAGTGAATGGTTAAGTAAAAATTCCTGGGAAAAGCATGTAGAGTTAATTTGTAACTCAATCGGAAAAGTTCAAAATAAAAAAATTTTATAACGGAAATTTTTAGAAATTTTATCCCAATTTTTAAATAGAATCATGATATTTATAATAAATAGCAAATTTGTGTACGGCGGGAGTTGTTAAAAAGCTTGGATATTTACTTTTAATTGAAAACTTTAGACAAAATTCTAAGGCACTGTAAACTTAAAATATTTTCCGAAGAATATTTTAATTATTATTCAATTGATTGAAGCTATTAAAATTATAAGATACCACATTAATAAATTGTATTATAGCTATTAAGTAAGTTATGAAAAAATTAAAAAAGGGAATGTTCTTAATACTTTCTGCTGTATTTATACTTTTATTATTGTTGTCGAATATAGATTATTCCCCGAATATTATATATTCGGAAAATGTTATATTAGAAGATAGTACACCATGTTTAAGATCGAAAAACCTATTAATCCAGTATGTCAGGAACGATACATTGTGGGCCAACCGCGATCTCACTATTTATAGAAGCACCGATGGTGGAACATCATTCAAAAAGCAATTTACCTTCAGCCCCCCTTTTCTGAGCAAATTATATATCAAAAGTAATCCGGTTATAAGAAAAATTTTTGGGTTTTCAGTAAATTTAAAAATCTTAGCGGTAAACCCAATCCTTTTGGATATAAACTGGCGGGTATATCGCTCCGATAATGGGGGCGAATCTTTTGCAGAGGTAAATAGGGGAATTAGTCCACTTGCACAAGGCATAGCAATGGATACAAAAGGAAATATATACTATGGGGAGTATCCTTCCGATTATAAAGGGGGAAAAAGAGTTTTCTTTTCATCCGATAGTGGTCTTCATTGGGAAACACTCTATACATTTTATAATATACGCCACATTCATAGCGTTCGATACGATAAATATAGTAATAAGATCTGGGTAACTACCGGAGATTGGGGTAATGAGTGTTTAATAGGTTATTTAGAAATAGTTGAAGGTACAGTCCTATTTGTGCCTATATTGACCGGTAGCCAGAGATATAGAGCTGTAAGTTTACTCTTTGATGAAAATTATGTTTATTGGGGAATGGATTCACCTACTATTCAGAATTATATATTACGATACAATAGAAAAACCGGTGCTGTGGAAGAGTTAGCTGCGATAAACGGTCCGGCATACTATTCAATGACTTTAAATAATGGGACGATGGTCATAGCGACTGCTGTAGAAAGTAAAAAAGGTGAGTGGGACGATAAAATCAGTATATGGTCGTCTAGGAATGGGACGAATTGGAAAAGAACTATTTCAATGACAAAAGAACCGAGTAAAAAAAAGGTTCTCGCTATACTTCCGAACGGGGAAGGGTCAAGCAGTTTGGTCATGACCACTACCGACACGAGAGAATTTAGTTCTGATCTGCTTGTTGTAAAGTTGCACTAAAGTAAATTCTTTTAATTACATTTTTTATTATGTCAAGACTCACATAAATAAACAACACTCGATCTAACATTGAAGATTTTATAAAATCAATCGCATTTTATGAATAAGAGTTCTTTAATGTACACAATTCAGGAATTCATTTTTAGATTAAATATAATTATAGACAAGCTAATCAGAGAGGTTTGTATGTAGTATTTTACATTTTGCTGCTATATATTCATAATCGGTAACTTTCATGGATACTAATAAATTTAAAGGAATGATGAAAATTTTGCTTTATGAAAACTATGCTGAGAATAATAAAAGATATAATATAAATTCTATAGTTGAGTTATCAAAAATTTAAAAGGAAAGTGCGGTACTTAATTTGTTTAACATCAGAGAGATGGATAAAAATTCGTGTGGTCAACTTTTCGAAACCATTTTATTATGCATAAAAATAATTTTTGAATATAGAAAGCTTATGAATGAAATTTACTTTTATTGTACTTATTAACGATAAAATCTGGCAAAGATATACGCGTAGGCCCCATTATTCCGCTTTAGCTGAATTGGGTGATTTGATAGTTATAGAATATCCATTGACCATTTTATCAAAAAAATTCTTAAAACGTCCATTAAGAGAAATAAAATATTACTTAAAATATTCGTGGAGTAAAAGAATTGATACATTATCAGGTGCCAAAATTATCAGACCTATTATATTATTTCCTTCAATTTTGGAAAATCCATTTTGTGAATTTATTAATAGAAAACTAGTTGCATTGTTCCTTTTTAGCATAAAAGCTAAAAACTCAAAAGAAATATACTTCTTGACTTATTATAATCAAGCATGGTTAATAGCAAAAAAAAATTATAAACGTTTTATTTTGGATATGAATGATGAATGGAGCATGATTGAATATGATGATTTAGTAAAAGAAAAAATAAAAAAACTTACGTTTGATATCATTGCTAAAGTTGATTTGGTACTGACGGTTACAAAGAGACTTAGAAATAAATATAATTGTAATGCTAAAATATTCTATTTACCTAATGCAGTTGATATTAATCACTATGTTCCAAGCTTTGATACTAAAACAAAAAAGACAAAAGAACCATCGTTGATTTATGATAAAGAATTTTTAAGTTTAATTACTAATGATCCCAGAAAATATATCAAATCTATAGATCTTATTAAGGAAATTAAAAATCCTGCTGTCGGTTCAATAAGTGGACTTGCAGGAAATTGGTCGGATTTTGATTTTATGGCCAAGGTTGAAGAATTACTACCACCAGAGTTTAACTTACTTTCAACGGGTAATATAGGTCTACCAACAAAACAGGACTTTTTACCGGGCTATTTTAAATATATCAGTAAAAACAGGATGAGATTTTTAGGTCATTTAGATTATTCAATCTTGCCCGATTTCCTTGGAAAAATTAATGTTGGTATCGTTATGCATAGAATGGATGAGTTTAACACACACTCTGCACCAAATAAAATTTGGGCTTATCTTGCTATGGGGCTTCCAGTTGTGAGCACAAATTTTTTAACCGAACCGGATAAAGAAATTTTTGAGGGGATGGTTTCTTTTGCCAATACACCTGAAGAATATGTTGAATATATCGTTTATGCATATGAAAATGATAGCCAAGAATTGAAAATTAAACGAAGAAGATTAGCCGTAAAAAATTCAACATTTAATAGGGCAAAAAAAATAGTTAATATTTTTAAAGAAAAATTAAATTTATAAAATTATATTGTAACGCTTCAGATGGAAAAGGAATTTCCTAATTTTACAATAGAGTAAAAAGAAGCAGAATTTCATCTCAACGAATTTAGTATTTTTAATTCTTCGCTTAGAACTTCAGTTGTATGTAAGGTATTTTCTTCAGATTATAATATAAATGGATTCATTATGAAATTTACAAATGAAAGACTTGTCCCTAGTTGTTATTATAATAATAGAGGTTTGTTTTTTTGGCATCTATCAAGGTACGAATTTGCAAAAAAATATATTAATAAAACTGATACTGTTATAGACGTTGCTTGTGGTACGGGTTATGGGTCTTTTGAGTTAGCTTCTTTTGCACATAAAGTTATTGGAATTGATATTGATAGTGAGACCATAGAATTTGCAAAAGGAAATTTTAAATCATCAAATATTGATTATATAAGAGGTGATTGTCTGTATCTTACAAAATTATTGAACGAGAAATCAGATATATGTGTTTCTTTTGAAACTATAGAGCACTTAAAAGAAGAAGATCAAAATAATTTTTTGAGACAAATTAGATTGACTCTGCAGAGTGAAGGTGTCCTTATTATTTCAACACCAAATAAAAAATTGTATAATCCAAGAAGAAATGAGGAACATAATCCCTTTCATTTACACGAAATGGAACTTCACGAATTTAAACAAATATTGGAAGATCACTTTGAAGATGTAATTATTTACGGCCAAAAATTATTTGATGGCTTTAAATATAAATCAGTAAGTTTCAAAGCAGCACATTTTTTAAAATCAATAAAAAACTTCACTTTATTTGACAAATTCAAACAAGATCAGGTATATCAATTAAATGATTTTGAATTTACAAGTATTGATATAGAAAATTGCCTTTATTTAGTAGCAATAGCTAAACGACCAAAATTATTAAGTAGACAATAGATACTAAAGTATGGACGAAAAAAATTATGTTGTATTGTTAACAGCAAGTATTAATCCTATAGGTGTGCCATTTTTAAAAAGAAACGATTGTCAGAAGAGAGAAAATGATTATATAATATCATTGAGTAATTGGTTAAAACATAAAGAAACAAAAATTGTTTTTTGTGAAAACTCAGGTTATGATCTTTCCAAAATAAAAAACACCATTGAGAATAGTGGACATACAAATTTAGAAATATTACAGTTTTGTGGTAACGAAAAAGCTGCAACACTAGGTAAAGGATATTCCGAAGTGATTATAATAGATTATGCACTAGCGAATTCAAGAGTAATAAATGATAGTACATATATATTAAAGGTGTCCGGTAGGAATTACATAGAAAATTTTTATCAATATGAAAAATGGCTTGATAATAATAAAGAAGCTTTTATCAATGTAAATTTACTTCATAATTTACGTTTTGCTGATAGTAGATTTTTTGGTTTCAAAAGGGAATTTTTTCAAAGATACCTTTTAGAATATAAAAAGTATATCAATGATTTTGAAAAAGTATGGATCGAACACGCACTGGCAAAGGCTACATTACAAGCTATAATTGATGGGAACATTTGGGAACCCTTACCCTATTTACCAAGATTAAACGGTTTTTCTGGTTCTTCAGGCCATAAGATCAGGCAACAATTTCACAGATACATTAGAAGCGCAGTAAGACACATGATTTATAGATACCTTATAGCAAAATAGTTCATGAAAAGGTTCTTAATCACCAATTCTTAACCAACGTATCACCATGGATAATGAATTATTTTTATAGGGGGAGTCTGAAAAAACCTACAGCGTTAGTTGCCAAGTGTACTTTATGGAAAATATGAAAATTTCAATTATTACGCCTTCCTTTAATCAAGGCAGGTTCATTGAAGAATGTATTAAATCTGTTTTATATCAAAATTATGAAAATTTTGAACATATTATCATAGATGCCTGTTCAACAGATAACACATTAGATGTATTAAGCAAATACCGGCATTTAATTTGGATTTCTGAAAAGGATAAAGGGCAATCGGATGCACTGAATAAAGGTTTGGATATTGCATCAGGTGATATAATAGGTTGGTTAAATGCAGATGACTATTATTGTCCTGATGCATTTAAAAAAATTTCAAGAATATTTAATAACAATTATGATGTTAGATGGCTCGTTGGGAATTTGTATAATAAATACGAAATATTAAATAAGTTAGATCCGTTGCCATTTGTAGAAACAAGTTATAAAAATTTAAAAAAAAATTGCGATATATTGCGAACGCAAGCTACATTTTTTAGGAAAAACTTAATTAATGAAGCTGGTAAATTTGATATTAATTTACACATGTCAATGGACTATGATGCTTGGCTAAAAATGGCTAAAATTTCTCCACCTTACAACTTAAAAGAATATTTATGCATTTTCCGCGTACATACTGACCAAAAAACGACACCTAAAAATTCCATCAAACAATATAAAGAATTATTTTTTATATTATTAAATGAGAAAGCTTATATAGCCTTAATTAGAAAATTATATAAGTTATTAAAAAGCATGCTAAAATGGAATATTAAAACAATTTTAATTTATTTCAAAATTATTGATAAAAACTTTAGTAATGTTCCATTTAGAACTAGAAATATTAAATGAAGATTTTAATAATCTTACTCAAATTGACCGCCTGTTCTGGTAAACCGTTGAAACGGTTCATAATTCTTTAAATTTTCCTATTCTCAGCGGGATTAATCCCGCTGAGAAGGATATACAAAACATAATTTATTAACCGTTTTAAAGGTTTTTGTTTTAAGCGGTCAACTTGAGTAATCTTAAATAAACTTGATATTGGCAGTTCCTAAAACTACGCCATTGGGTTAATGAATAATTCTATTTACACAATTTATTTTACAGTATCATAAACTATGCTTTCTTTAATTATAATTCCAATTTCAATAATTATTTTTCTAAAATTAAATAGAAATTATCAACTCGTAATTTTTTCAATAGCCGCTTTATATCCTATGTCATTTGGGAATTTGGGTTCAATCCCGGACTTCTTGGTAATTGATTGGCTTGCAATTGTTGTTTTTCTATCTTTGATCAATCAGTTAGTACCTTTGTATACTGTCAACAAAAAAATAAAAACATTGAAGTTCAAAGGAATAGGGATCTTTATCTTCGCATTATCAATACTGATTATTTGGGTAATTGTAAGCTATGTTAATAATGAAATTCTTTCACATAAATTCATAATTGGCCCTAAGACAGGAATTATTAGAACATATTTTAACATTTTTAACAGTATACTTATTTTTTTTACCACCATAATTTATTTTACAACTCAATATGAAAAAATTGAAGTCGAAAATTTTTTAAAATCAATACTATATATCACATTAATAATAGGATTTGTTCGAACATTTACTCTTTATTTTCAGGTTAACACTCCTCTAATGTCAGGATATTTTAATTATAACACAATGGGTGCAGTAAATGCAGGAGGAGTCACGCAACGATTTTCAGGGCTTGATTATGCAGCAACGATAGGAATCCCTGCTCTTTATGGATTACATATTTATAAGAATAAGACAAACCTTTTTCTATTGCTTATATTTTTAATTTTTCTTTTCCTTAGCGCAAGTAGAACTGCAATGGTAGGATTTAGTCTTTCTGTAATCATTTTCTCATTTTTATTTTTACCTAAAAATTTGATTTACTTAACAGTAACCGCTTGCATATTATTTTTAGTTGTAGTGCTTTTTCTACCTGAGAGCTTCTACCAAGGTCAAATTACAAGAGTATCAACATTTCAACAAAAAGGTTTCATGGGAGTAGATGTTGGAAGAGGTATGGCATGGAAACTTCATTTAAAAAATTTTATGGCACATCCTATTTTTGGCAAAGGGATAAGCGACTATTCAGGATTTATTTATTCTCCAATTCCAAATATAGAAACATTTGTACGCGAACAGCTATTTAGCGGAGGGCATGGAGCTTATTTCAGTCTTTTAGGTACTTTAGGGATAGGCGGCATTACCTATTTCCTTATTATGGTTTATGGCGGTATTATCTTATCTTTCAAGAAAATTAAGCAATATGCAGCATTTGACCAGGACAAAACAGCAATAGCAATTTTTTGTTTTATGCTGCTATTAATAGCTGCAGTATGGGTTGTAACCGGACCTAATGCGTTAAGTGATGTTCAATATATATTTTACATAGTGGGTTTAATATGTGCAATCAGAGTGATGGAAAATAGTCCTGAAAAAATTCAAAATAAAAATGAGAAGTATTCAAGTAAAATTGAAATCAATAATTATTAATGACTGTACTTCATATAATTGATTCACCGGCTCGAGGGGGAACAGAAATGTTAGCCCTAGATCTTTGTCGTAACGCTAAAAATAATGGCTTAAATTTAATCTTAGTAGTCACAAAACAGGGTATGTTAGATGAGGAATTTCGCTTGTCAGGTGTCGATTATTATTACATCCCACGGAATTATCCAATAGATTTCAGACTTATTAAAGAGCTTATAAAAATAGTTAAGCAGAAAGAAGTACAAATTATTCATGCTCATCAAGCTGTCGATGGAATTCATGCTTATTTTACTAAATTGTTTACGAATGCTAAAATTGTTATGTCATTTCATGGACACGTACCTTCCTTAAAAGATGATTTAACCTTGAAATTTTTAATTCCGCGAATAGATGCTAACGTAGTAGTAAGCAATTCCTTTTTAAAGAGATTAAAAGATGAAATTAAATTTGATACAAGTAAAAATTTTCATGTTATCCATAACGGAATAGATACCCAGAAATTTTTCAAAACCGACAGAAACTTTAGAAAAGAATTAAAACTATCAGATTCAGATCTATTGTTGGGGATGATTGGAAATTTTAACGATAATATTCGTGATCAAATTACTATTTGCAAAGCGCTTCCAGCTATTTTTAATAAATATCCGAATTCACATTTTGCATTTATAGGAAAGAGATTTGATGAAAGTCCTCACTACTACGATGAATGTATTGATTATTGCCAGATGAATGGAATTTTAAATAAAACTTATTTCCTAGGTTTGAGAACAGACATAAATGATATTTTAAATAGTTTGGACTTATTTGTGTACTCTTCAAACCATGATACCTTTGGTATCGCCGTTATTGAAGCAATGATTGCCGGTCTTCCAGTTATTATTAATGACTTATCAACTTTGCTGGAAGTCACAGACAATGGTAAATGTGCTATTGTTTTTAAAAGTAAATGTTCTGAAGATTTAGAAAAAAAGATTTCATATCTTATCGAGGATAAATCAAATCGAGAATACATTTCAAAAGTAGGCAGGGAATGGGCTATTTCAAATTACTCTATAAAAACTTACATAAACGAGTTAAAAAGTTTATATGTAAATTTACATTAACTCGGATTCTATCTTGAGCATAATTGAAATAAATTAAAACTTTTAATTGTAGTAAATAATTAAATTTAGAAATAAATGTATGTTTAAAAAAATTGTATGAAAGTAGCTATACTTGCAGGCGGTCTTGGAACAAGATTAAGTGAAGAAACCTACTCTATTCCCAAACCTATGGTACTAATAGGTGAGAAACCTATTCTATGGCATATTATGAAAATATATTCAAGCTATGGTTTTAATGAATTTGTAATATTGGGAGGTTATAAATGTTACATCATCAAAGAATATTTTACCAATTATTTTTTACATCAGTCGGACGTAACAATTAATTTATCCCTAAATAAAATAGAAATATTAGATTCACAAAGTGAACCATGGAATGTGACTATACTAGATACTGGGCTTGATACGTTAACTGGAGGACGTATTAAAAGAGCTGAAAAATATTTGAAAGATGCAACTTTTCTTTTAACATATGGTGATGGAGTAAGCGATATAAACATAGCTGAATTAGTTAATTTTCATCGACATCATAAGAAAGCAATAACCATGACAGCCGTCCAGCCTGAAGGACGATTTGGAGCTATGGAATTTGATGAACATAGTAATCAGGTAAACCATTTTATGGAAAAACCTAAAGGCGATGGTGCTTGGATAAATGGTGGGTTCTTTGTATGTGAACCAAAGATATTTGATTATATAGATCAAGGAGACCAGACTACTTGGGAACGTACTCCGTTAGAAAAGTTAGCTGCTAAAGGGGAGTTATTTGCCTATAGGCATGATGGTTTCTGGAAACCAATGGATACACTTCGTGATAAAATACAATTAGAAGAATTATGGAACAAAAATAAAGCACCATGGAAAATTTGGAAATAAATAAATTATTTGGTGGTATTTATAAAGGAAAAAAAATACTTGTAACCGGTCATACTGGTTTCAAAGGTTCATGGCTTATATATTGGCTGCAAAGAATGGGTGCTAATGTCTTCGGGCTTGCTTTGGAACCTTCCACAAACCCAAATCATCTTGAATTGCTTAATTTTTCTTATGCTTCTTATATCCAGGATATTAATGATATAGACAATGTTAAACGAATTTTAACTCAAGTAGATCCTGAAATCATTTTTCATTTGGCGGCTCAACCATTAGTCAGGTTATCTTACGAACAACCTTACCAAACCTATTTAACTAATGTAATGGGAACGGTAAATTTGTTGGAAGCATCAAGAAATTTAAAAAATATTAAAGTTATTATAGTCGTTACAAGTGATAAATGTTATGAAAACAAGGAATGGATATGGGGATATCGTGAAAACGATCCCATGGGTGGAAAAGATCCATATAGCTCATCAAAAGGATGTGCAGAATTAGTAACCGCGGCATATAGAAATTCGTATTATAATCCACTGAAAAATGGTAATGAAAATCAAGTATTATTAGCAAGTGCAAGAGCTGGAAATGTGGTAGGCGGAGGAGATTGGGCTGCTGACCGTATAATACCCGATATTGTAAGAGCAGCAGCAAAATCTAATAGTGTTGTTTTAAGATATCCCGGAGCGACCCGGCCTTGGCAGCATGTATTGGAACCATTAAGTGGATATTTAACTTTATGTTGGGAATTACTTAAAGGTAAAAGTGATTTTGCGGAAGCTTGGAATTTTGGTCCTAACTACGAAAACAATATTACAGTATTGGAATTAGTAAAAAAGTCTCAAAAATGTTGGCCAAGCATTAGGTTTAAAGTGGAAAAAAAAGGAGATGTTCATGAAGCTGGCCTTTTAATGTTAGACAGCAGTAAAGCAAATAAGTTACTTATGTGGGAACCTGTATGGAACTTGGCCAAAACGATAGAATTTACTATTAACTGGTATAAAGAATTTTATGAAAAAGGAACTATCAATACTGATAATACTCTTATAAATTATATTAAAGATGCACAATCTAAATCCTTGTTATGGAGCCTTCAATAGATTTTTTCAATAATAAAAGAGTATTAATTACTGGTGGCGGCGGTTATCTAGGTTCAAAGCTAGCTGAAAAGATTGTCAACTCGGATTCAACAATATTTTTATTAGACAAAAAATTTAATTCTGCTGCTAAAACTCTATCGGAAAATCATTCCAATATACAAATATCAATAGTAGATTTAACACAAAAGAAACAAGTTGAAGAAATCTGTTCGGAAGCCGAACCTGATTATATTTTTCATTTTGCGGCATTACTGAACAGGGTGCGGGATTTTTCAGTATATAATAAGTTGTATGAGGTAAATGTTAATGGAACTTTAAATTTACTTGAAGCAGCTAAGGATATTGCTTATAAAGGTTTTTACTTTGCCAGCAGCGGCGAAGTTTACGGTACTAAAAATCAACCCCCATTTAGTGAAGAGCAAATTCCAGTTCCTGTCTCTCCATACTCATTAACAAAATTGATGGGTGAACAAATTATTCAAACTTTTTCAGATATCAGCAGCAAACCTTTTACTATTTTAAGAATATTCAATTTTTATGGACCCGGAATGCCTAAAGATTTTTTTATAAGTCAACTTATAGAAGCGTTAAAATCTGATCAGAAATTCAATATGACAGGTGGAGAGCAAATTCGTGATTTGATTTATCTTGAAGACTTATTAGCTGCAATTGTATTTATTTGTAAGTCGGGAAAAAGTAATAATGATATTATAAATATTTGCAGCGGTAAAGGCATCATATTAAAAGAGATTGCTCAAGAAATTGCAGAGCAAATGAATAAAACAAATTTATTAAACATAGGAGTTTTACCATATCGGAAAAATGAAGTTTGGAACATGTGCGGATCCAATAGCAAGTTAACAAATCTAGGTTTTACAGTAAAAAATCAGAATTTAATCTCCAAAATTCAAGAATATCTGTAGGTCAGTTATGCCTGAAAAAAGTGAGTATAATATTCTTGAAATAACTGATCGTTATAGTAGTAAAGACAACCCTTCAAGTTCAATATGGGTTTATGATCAGGTATTTAATCTTACCAAAATGGGTTACAGGCCCATAGTAATATCACCTTCTGTGATTGTTCCTTTTAAAAAATTTTTCAAAGAGAAGTTTCGAGTATATGATACTCCTGCTGTAATTATTGAAAACTATAAAGGAACAAAGGTAATAAGGCCGGCTTATATTAAAATTCCATTTAACAAATTTGTTGGTTTTACTTTAAATAATTTATCAAAATGCTTGTCCCGATATGGTTATCATGAAGGGATCAAAATAATTCATGCTCATTATGGGCAGAACGGTGTTGCAGCTCTCGCATTAAAAAACAAATTAAATGTTCCATTAATAACATCTTTTTATGGTTTTGATTTGGGTAGTTCAAGTAAGGTTTATAAACCATACTATAAAGATTTAATAAACTCAGGTAATTTGTTTTTGGCATTAAGCCAAGACATGAAAAAAGACTTGATTAGATTCGGATTCCCGGAAAAAATGATTTTAATTCATCACTTGGGTATTGATTTGAATTACTTTGCTATGAGTGATAAGGCGTCAGATAAATTTACGTTACTTACAGTTGCAATATTAAATGAATATAAAGGTGTTCAATATATTATAAAGGCTTTATTGAAGTTTTTAAATAAACACCCGCAGGAAAAAAATAAAATTCAATACAAGATAATAGGAGGTGGACCTTATTATAAAAAATTATCTTTAATGGTTAAGAATAATAATTTGTCTGGAAATATTATTTTCATTAATAATCTAATTCTACCAAATTCTAGAGAAATTGTAAAAGAGGAAATGATGAAATGTGATATATTCTTGCTTTGCAGCGTATCAACAAAAGATGGAGAAAAAGAGGGGACGCCTGTCGTTCTTATGGAGGCACAAGCTAGTGGAAAACCCTGCATTGCTTCTTTTCATGCAGGTATCCCGGAAGTTGTAATTAACAATGAAACTGGAATATTAACGAACGAAAGAAATGTTGAGGAAATATCGGCAGCTATTGAGACTTTATATTTTCAACATTCTTTAAGGGAAAACTATGGTTTGACTGCGAGAAATCATATTTCAAAGGAATTCAATCAGAATATTCAGATGAAAAAATTAGCAAGTTTAATTGAAAAATTAATTTAATTTACAAATGAGAATATTGCTTTTAAAATATATACTCTATACATACTTGACCCATAAGTTTCAATAATCCTATTAAATTAGCTTAATCAAAAAAATGAAATTGAAAAATTGATTAATGCATATAGTATAATTCTCAAGCAAGCTAAAGAAATAATATTTAGTGAGGATTTGTTTCACATGGTTAGCAGAAAGAGTAATTATTTTATTAAAAGAGGATAAATTGAGAGAAAAGTACGCAAAAAATGCAACTGAATTAATAAAAATTTATCATAGTACCTCATCAGCCGTAGATAAATGGCGTAATATTTTTACTAAGCTGGGTTATTAAAATGTGCGGAATATTTGGAGTCTTTAATTTTAAAAATAATAACCCAGTTGATACAAAGTTATTTAAAGAAGCTACTTCTTTAATTTCTCACAGAGGACCTGATGGCGAAGGTTTCTTTTTTGATCAAGAATGTGGCCTTGGACTTGGCCACAGAAGGCTTTCGATAATTGACCTTTCGACAGGTGATCAACCAATGTGCAATGAAGATAAAACAATATGGATCAGTTTCAATGGTGAGATTTATAATTATTTAGAGTTGAGAAAATATTTAATTTCAAAAGGGCATATCTTTAAAACTAAAAGTGATACAGAGGTTTTAATTCATGCATATGAAGAATTTGGAGAATCCTTTCCAAATAAATTAAATGGAATATTTGCTTTCGCGATATGGGATGTAAAGAAAAGACAGATTTATCTTGCTAGAGATCACTTTGGAGTGAAACCCTTATATTTTTTATATGACAATGAAAAGATCGTATTTGCATCTGAAATGAAGTCAATTCTTTATTATTCCAAAACTAAAAGCGAAATAAACCTGCGTGCACTTAATTTGTGCCTTACATTTAGACACACACCATCACCATACACCTTGATAAATGGAATAGAAAAACTGCAGCCTACTCATTACTTAGTCATAAATGATAATAAAAAGGTAATAAATCCTTATTGGAATAGGAACATTGATATCGATCATTCGAAAAATGAAGATTATTGGACTAGAATATTAAAAGAAAAATTACATTCTTCTGTTAAAGGACAAATGATGTCCGATGTTCCAATAGGAATTTCATTGAGCGGAGGACTTGATTCTGGAGTTTTGCTCGCTATAATGAGCAAATATAGTGAAAACGAAATGCATGCCTTTACAGTTGGATTTGAAGGGGGCAAATTAAAAGATAATGAAATTAGTCGCGCAAAAGATACTGCACTTAAATACGGAGTAAAATTCCATTCCCGAATAGTCACCTCCAAAGACTATTCAAAATTTTTAGAAAAGTACTTATGGCATCTCGAAGAACCACTAGGTAATGAATCAGCAGTTGCAGTCTATTTCATTGCAGATATGGCTAAAGGTATTGTAAAAGTCTTGTTGAGTGGACAAGGAGCAGACGAAATTTTTGGAGGTTATAACAGACATAAAATCGCTCATTATTTTGAAAAATATCATTATATAATTCCTATCTTGAAATCAGTTCCTCAATTCCTAATTCCGGCGGATAAAAAAAATAGATTTAAGATATTATTAAATTATATTAATCAAAAAAATGAAATTGAGAAGTTAACTAGTGCATATAGCATAATATCTGATCAACAAAAAAAGCTAATATTCAGTGAAAAATTGTTTGATTCAGTTAGTAGAACAAATTATTTCGAAGAAGTTAAAAAAATTTTGGATCTCGAAACTGAGGGAAATACAGTTGAGAAAATGTTTTTGACTGATATGTTTACTTCTCTTTCTGAAAACTTACTTTTGGTTCAGGATAAATTAGGGATGGCGTCTGGGATAGAAACCAGAGTTCCATATTTAGATATTGAGTACGCTTCCCTGGCATTAAGTATCCCAAACCGATACAAAATTCACCAATTTAAAAATAAGTATATCCACAAAAAAGTTTGTGAATCAATTGTTTCTAAAGATATCGTTCATCAAAGGAAAATAGGTTTTCAAGATCCAGTAGAATTTTGGTTAAAAGAATCGTTGGGAGAACAGCTTATGGATATTATCTCATCTACAAATTCTATTACTAATAATTACCTCAATAAAAACATAGTTAAAAAAATGTTTAATGAACACAAAAATGGTAAATCTGACCATAAAAGGTTCTTATATTTATTGTTATCCATTGAAAAATGGGCTGAAATATTTGTCAATAATAAATTGTACTCGGTTAATTAATAAATTTTTATGAAAAAAGTTACAATAAAAATTTTTAATCAATTTCCTCCAAATTGCAGGCAAGGGGTAATAAAAAGAGGATTTTCTCAATTTTGCTGAAAATGTTTTCATGTGTTCGTTCTATATTCTGTAATATTTAATAAAACCACATCAAAAAAATAAATTCTTTTAAGAATTATAAATGCAAAAAATATTAACTGTAATTGGAGCTCGCCCTCAATTTATTAAATGTGCTCCTGTTTCGAGGGAAATAAGAAAATACTTTAGAGAAATTTTAGTGCATACGGGACAACATTATGACGACGAGATGTCAAAAGTATTTTTCAAGCAATTAAGCATTCCTAAACCTGATTATAATTTAAATGTTGGTTCTGCTAGGCATGCAGTGCAAACCGCAAGGATAATGATTGGTTTAGAAAAGGTTATCTTAAAAAATAATCCCGATTTGATAATTATTTATGGAGACACCAACAGTACATTAGCGGGTGCCTTAGTTGCTGCTAAATTGAAAATACCACTGGTGCATATAGAAGCTGGTTTAAGAAGTTATAATAAAGAAATGCCTGAAGAATTAAATAGAATTGCCGCAGATCATTATTCGGATTTTTTATTTTGCCCCAGTGAAACAGCTGTAAACAATTTGAAAAATGAGGGAATAAAAAAAAATGTTTTTATGGTTGGCGATGTTATGAAAGATGCTGTTCTTAGCAACATAAATACCATTAATCCGAATAAAGTTTGCAAAAAATTCGAATTGGATTTGGACTTACCCTTTTACTTTCTAACAATTCATAGGCAGGAGAATACCGATGATCCCAAAAGATTCGGAGAAATAATAAAAATATTAAAATGCATTAAATGCCAGGTGGTGTTTCCAATTCATCCAAGAACAAAAAAGATAATCAAACAAAATCAATTTGTATTACCCCTAAACGTAAAGGTCATTGATCCAGTTAATTATTTAGAGAGTATTAGTCTCCAAAAAATGTCCAAGATTATTATTACAGACAGCGGAGGTATTCAGAAAGAGGCCTTTTTTTTACATACTCCATGCATTACATTAAGAGATGAAACAGAGTGGACAGAAACCGTAAAAGCTGGCAAAAATTTTATTGTGGGAACCGATATAAAAAAATTCAAATCTGCTGAGAAACTGTTCCTAACTAAAGAATTAAATTTCAAAACCAATTCTTTTTATGGTGATGGTAAAGCTTCAAAAAAAATAGTTGATATTCTGCGTAAAAATTTATGAAAAAAAAATTATGTCATGTCTTTTTTGATGAATTTCCTAAAGACCCGCGAATAAGAAGATATACAAATACGCTTCTTAAAGAAGGTTTCGAAGTTTTCATCATTTCACTTAATGATGGCAATTCTAATTTTTTTCAGAAAAAAAAAAATCTTAATATTTATCGGATACCTATAAAGAAAAAGAGAGGCACATTTCTAAGCAGGTTTTGGGAATATTTACTTTTTCAATTTTTTGCCACTATTTTAGTTTCTTATGTATTTTTAAGACATGGGGTTATGATTTATCACAACCATACCTTACCGGATTTTTTAGTCTTTTCATGTATACTCCCGAAGCTGTTTGGCGCCAAAATTATCTTAGATTTTCATGAGCTTTTTGCTGAGTTTATGATGCAGCATAAACCTAATCTTACCTATTCATCTTTGCTAATAAAGACTATCCTGTTACAAGAAAAACTTTCTTTTGGTTTTGCCAGCGAGGTTATAGTATTTCATGAACCTGCAAAGGAAATTTTAGAAAAAAGAGTAGGATATAAAAGAAGGATCACAATTGTGATGAATGGAGTTGATGAATTGGAGTTGCCAAACTTCAATAAAATATATGTTGATGAATTCAGATTAATTTATAATGGAACTATTAACTTTAATCTAAATTTAACCTTAGTTATCAGGGCGTTAAATCTGATTAGAAAAAAAGATATTTCATTATACAACAATATGGGGTTTTATCTTTATGGTGATGGTCCGGATCTAGAAAATATCCTAAACAAGGCTAAAGAATTGAATGTTGATAATGTCCACTATAAGGGCAGATTAAAATTTCAAGAAATGGTAAAAGAATTAGAAATTGCTTCTGCCTGTGTTTTGCCACCTCAGAAGGATATTTATTCTGATCTTTACTATTCCGTAAAACTAACCGAGATGATTTACTTTAGAATCCCCGTGATTGCCACACGTCTTAAAACCTATCTTCACTATTATCCGGAAAATTGTTTAATTTATTTTGATTCAAACAATGCTGAAGAATTGGCCGAGAAAATTATTTTCACTTATAAAAATAGAACTGCTGTAAATATCTTCACAGTAAATGCTTATCATGAATATCAAAAAATAAATTGGAAAATAATGTCTGATAGATATTTAAATGTTATAAGTTCATTTCTATAATTTTATCTTCAAACCAATAATAATGTTATGAAAAATTTTGCAATTACAGGTGTTGCCGGATACATTGCTCCGCGCCATTTACAGGCAATAAAGGATACTAATAACAAACTTATTGCCGCAGTTGATCCTCATGATTCTGTCGGGATTTTAGATCGTTATTTCCCCGATGTCAGTTTTTTTACCGAGTTCGAAAGATTCGATAGACACCTCGAAAGACTTCGCCGCGGTACACCTGAAACAAGAATTGATTATTTAAGTATTTGTTCACCCAATCATCTTCATGATGCACATATAAGACTTGCATTAAGGGTAGGTGCAGATGCGATCTGTGAAAAGCCCCTGGTCATAAACCCTTGGAATTTGGATGCCCTTCAAGAGCTGGAACAGGAAACCGGCTGCAAAGTAAACACAATTTTACAACTTAGAGTGCATCCTTCTCTTGTTGCGCTTAAAAAATCGTTGCAGAATAAGTATAAAAATCACAAAGCCAACGTTATTTTAACTTACGTGACATCAAGAGGATTATGGTATAATTACTCTTGGAAGGGAGTAAATGAAAAATCTGGTGGAATTGCAACAAACATAGGGATTCACTTTTTCGATTTGCTGATTTGGTTATTTGGTGAAGTTCAAAAAAACTCGATATACATTTCAACATCTAGTCGAATTAGTGGATTTCTTGAGCTAAAGAATGCTAATGTTCAGTGGTTTCTTTCCATAATTAAAGATGATCTTCCAATTCAAGAAATAAACAAGGGTAAAACAACATTTCGTTCTGTTACTGTCGATGGAATAGAAATTGAATTTAGTGGTGGTTTTACTAATCTTCATACTAGAGTTTATGAGGAAACTTTGGCTGGAAATGGGTTTGGGCTTAATGACGCTCGCCCATCAATTAAACTTGTTTATGAAATTAGAAATTCCAAGATATCGAATAATAAAGAGTATGTTCATCCATTTGCTGATAAGATATTAAAAACACATAAAGGTAAAGAATGATATGCAAAATTATTATGTGAATGAACGCACTGTGATTGCTGTAAATGTCTTATTGTTGGAAAAGTAAATCTCCAAATAATTAAGAAACTTAGTTATCTAACGGATGACTTAACAATTGTCAGATTCGAAAACAATTGGATCAAAGCGGTAGTAAATTATTCCGGTTTTTTAATAATTCTAAGATTATGCTTCCCAAATACTTCAATTTTATAAAGGTAATTAAGTTTAGTATAAATGGTTAATTTTACTTGTCCACCCTACCTTTTAATGCCACATCGTCATCAAAAATAAAAGTGGCGCCAATTACATTTTCATTCTTCACTTTAATATGTATTGCTGTTATTCTTTTAGTAAAAATTTTTTCCAAACCTTTCATAATTTTTATATCAATTTTATCACTAATTCTTTTAGGTAAATTCATATCCTTTTTCCTGCGGAATTGCTCAAGTTTGATTAATAATCCTTGTTCTTCTTCAACAATCCTCTGAGAAAAAATGCCGGATAATAAATATTTCTGCTGTCTGTTTATTTCTGACGAAAGTAATTTCCCCCATTTTATAGCAGTTGGTTTGGTTATGTTAAGTTGCTTGCAAATTTTATCGTAAGTATAACCCAATGCTCTCAGTTCTATAAATCGGTATTTATATTCTTCTTTTTTCATTCTTTAGCCAAAGGTAAATATAAGGTTAAATTCTTCTGCTTCAATTTATCGCAAAAGTAAATAAAAAGTAAACTTATTTTTTCGATAATTACAGTTTTAAGTCAAATTCAAATTTCATGTCCATGAAAAATCTCAAAGTTGTAGCTGGTCAAAATTATTTATTTTTAAAGGGAATCTTTCTAGAAATAATTTTTGTTTAAAAAAATCTAAGTAATCCCTCTTGAAGTATAAATTTGATAAGTTACTATATGGAATAAATATTGGTAACAGACTTCTACTTTGTTTGAGAATGAGTTAAATTTGTTTTTGAAAAGCGTAAATATTTTAGTAAAAAAAATGTGATAAGAATTTTACGAAATCACAATTAAAGATAGTGCTTAAAATAAAATTTAGATTTTAAAATCAATTTTATAAACAAAAAGAAATAAGGATATAATAAAAATTTTCGCCGACTAATTGTTAAATTTATTATTTTTCTATTAAAAGGAATTAGTAAAATGCAAGTACCATTTTTAGATTTAAAAGTTCAATACAAATCAATTAAAAGTGAAATTGATCCTGCTATCCAAAATATTTTAGATAATACTGCTTTTGTTCTCGGTAAAGCAGTTTCGAATTTTGAAACTGCGTTTGCTAAAGAGCATGAAGTTAAGCATTGTCTTGGAGTAAGCTCCGGTACAGATGGAAATCATTTAGCTCTTTGGGCGTTAGGTATCCAACCTGGTGATGAGATCATTATTCCTGCCGACACATTTATTGCAACGGCATGGGGTGCTACTCTTTGCGGTGCAAAACCTGTTTTTGTAGATTGCGAAGCAGATAGTTACAATATTGATCCGACCAAAGTCGAAGCAGCCATCACAAAAAAAACTAAAGCCATTGTAGCAGTTCATCTTTATGGTCAGCCTGCGGACTTGGATCCTTTAAGAGAAATTGTTAACAAGTATAAAATATTTTTAGTAGAAGATTGTGCACAAGCTCATTTTGCAGAGTACAAAGGAAAAAGAGTTGGGGGGCTATCAGATGCAGCTTCATTTAGTTTCTATCCTGGTAAAAACCTTGGTGCTTATGGTGAAGGTGGAGCTGTCACTACTAATAATGATGAAGTTGCTAAAAAAGTGAGGATGCTTAGGGATCATGGAGCGGTTCAAAAATATTATCATGAAATGCTCGGACACAATTATAGAATGGAAGGAATTCAAGGAGCCGTACTCGGCGTGAAATTAAAGCACCTGGATAAATGGACTGAAGGAAGAAGGCGCGCTGCTAAAAAATATTACGAATTATTAAAAGATTTTTCATTTATCACATTACCAAAAGAGATGAGTTATGCAAAGCATGTTTATCACTTATTTGTAATTCAAGTGAATACAAACGGAAGCAAAGGAAGGGATGATCTAGCTAAATATCTTAATAATAGCGGTGTTTCAACAGGACTTCATTATCCGATACCGCTTCATTTACAACCATGCTTCAAGGATTTGGGATACGTGAAAGGTAAATTCCCTGTTACCGAGAAATTAGCCGACTGTGGTTTATCGCTTCCAATGTATCCCGAATTAAGTGATGACCAAATTCATTACGTCTGTGAAACAATTAAAGATTTTTTTAAGTAATAATCGACAAAAATAAATTATAGATTATCTCATTTTAAGACAAAAACATATTTTTTAATACGTTATTGTGTTGTTATATTATATTACATTTCGAAATAAATAGTAGCATAGAAATTGCTGACTAATAATTGCTCATGGTATGAATAGATAAAATATATATTATTTATTATAAAAGAATATTTTATCATATTTAAATAGTTTTTGTAAATAATATTTGCAGCTAGAAGAAATAAGCATGTTAAGAACTCTCTTCACACGTAAATTTTTTAAGAATAAAAATGTTGGTCTTCACTAATTTAAAAAAGGATTTAAATTGAAATTCAAAACATTATTTTTGGTTGGATTTTTAATAATATTGTCCTCAAATCATTTCGCCCAAATTACGGATATGGAACTGGGGAGAGGATCATTTAGCCGCTCAGGGTTATATGATTTTTCCGATCCTGGTACGATAAATATAAAGGTAGCCGTATGGGGCTACGTTTCCAGACCAGGTAAATATGTAGTTCCGGATTATACAACTGTAAGTGATCTTCTTTCTTTTGCAGGGGGACCTAGTCGAGATTCGGAACTGGATGACTTAAGGATTTATAGAACACTCGAAAATGGTACGGAGGAAATGATAAAATTCAATTATAATGATATAATGTGGGAAAATAATTTAAACACAAAAATTAGGTTTACACCTAAACTTCAAGCTAGTGATATTTTAGTAATTCCCGGAAGCCCAAAACTTTTTTGGACCGATTGGTTTAACATAGGCTTACAGATTTTTTCTATTACGCTTTCAATTGTTAGTTTGCTTTTAGCTATAAACTATTATAATTAGAAAGAACACTTATATTATGGTAAATAACAACAACAATACAAGCATAAGAGCCAATACATTTAGAGATTACATTAATTTGTTTAGAGGCAATTTTACATTAATAGTCATTATAATGTCAATAATTTTTATTGTAACTACTATTTATGCAATTGTTGCTCCAAACAAATATACCTCAACTGTTTCCCTAAAAATTTCACCTCCAAGTGGTAATATTCTAAGTAGCCGATTTGGAGATTTGCAAAATTTCGGGGGACAAGGTAGTGATAGATTTATTGCCAATGAAATTCAAACTATCTATAATTCAACTATAATGGATGAAGTTGCAGAAGCGATCATTGATTCGTTTAAAGTCAAAAAGAATGAAGATGATTTTAGTTTGATATTTGATAAAAGTTATTTTCAAAGCAAAGGTACTTTATTAAAATCTGCTAATGAAGTGGCGGGTGATTTATATTCAAGTGTAAAGATAATACAAATTAATGATTTGGATTGGGTAGATATAGTTGTTGAATCTCAAACTCCCCAAGAAGCTGCATTAATAGCGAATATCTTTGCTAAAAAATATCAAAAATTTAATCTTCTTGAGAATCGAAAACAAATCAGAATTATTAAAGAATTTTTAGGGGAACAGCTAAAAGAAAAGCAGCTGGCACTATATGCTGCCGAAGATGAGATAAGAGAATATCAGTTAAAAAAAGGTGGTGTACAACTTAATGCACAAGCTCAATTGCTTATTTCAAAGCTTGCTGATTTTGAGTCTCAAAAAAACATGGCAAAGATTAATATGTCTGTCTCAAAGGAAAAATTAAATCAATATAAAAATGAATTAGAAAAGAAGGACCCTTCGATTTCCAACTTTCTAGCTAATAAAACGTCCGAGCCTTATTTGCAAAAAATGCAAGAAGAAATTGCCAGCCTTCAGACTCAAAGGGATATTGCGCTCGCTAGCAGCAAAGCAGCTAATGCTAATAACACAGCAGTCGCAGAACTTAATTCGAAGATAAATTCACTGAAGGATAAACTTAACAAAAGTATGAAGGAATATGGAAATCAGATTTTAGCCTCAAGTCCTGAAGAGATTAAAGTTCTGTCCCAAAAAACATTTGAAGAAGAAGTAACCTACCAATCGTTAGCTGAATCATATAATAGTTATACAAACGTTATTAATAGGTACGAACAAGAATTTAATAAGCTTCCTATAAGTACGCTTGATTATGCTAGATTAGAAAGAAGAAGACTAGCCGAAGAAAGCTTATATAATACCCTTACAGAAAAATATCAGGAAGCACAACTTAATGAGCAAGCGACACCTGGTAATGTTTTAATAATGAATACTGCAAACCCTTCAAGAAATCCTTCTGGACCAAACCGGATGATGATTATTCTAATGGGATTGTTTATAGGTATAGGATTTGCCTTAGGTTTTGTTTACGTAAGAAATTATTTTGATAAAACAATTAAAACACCTGAAGATATTGAAACGCAAAATGTTAATGTGCTAGCATGGATTCCAAAAATTTCAAGTGAAGAAACTGTTGGATTAAAAAATCCGGAGTTAATAGTTGCTCAGAAACCGGATTCACTTTCCAGCGAAGCATTTAGAACTATAAGAACCAGACTGCAATTTTCTCATATCTCAAAGGGTGCTAAGCTAATATTAATTACTTCTTCTGCACCAGGTGAAGGCAAAACTACAATATCTACAAATTTAGCGGCCAGTTTTGCTCAAGCCAATAAGAGAAGTGTTATTATTGATTGTGATTTGAGAAAACCCAGGTTGTATTCTTTATTCGGTGGTAATGATTCTGATGGGTTTCTCGACTATTTATTTGGTAACGTTCAATATGACAAAATCATTAAGAAATCAGAAGTTAGAAATTTAGACTTTGTTACAGCAGGTTCAATACCGCCCAATCCTTCTGAGATTTTGGGCTCTCCTGCAATGAAATCTTTTCTTGATAAACTTAAAAACGACTATGATATTATTATTATTGATTCTCCCCCAATCATGGCAGTCTCCGATGCGGAAATTTTAGCACGGTTTGTGGATATTTGCTTATTGGTGGTTTCAGCAAATTCATCAGAGGTAGATTGGCTTAAAGAATCGGTTAGTTTATTAAGACATGATAATGTTAACCTCGCTGGTGTTTTGCTTAATAATTTTAATTATAAGAGTGGGTACCATTCTTATTATAAATATTATGATCATTATAGTGACAAATTTAAGGATACAGCTAAGAAAAGTATTATTAAGAAGTTATCTTGATATTATTTCAATCATGTGACTTTTTTTGTTCAACTGGGATTTTCTTTTAGGAGGTTTGTTAGGGAATTATTTAGTGGGAGAAAACTTTTCTATATTTTTTTTGTAAAGATAGTTTGTATAATTTTATCATGTTTTGATAGTATTACTAAGATTAAAAATTGTGTTCTTTGGATTGTCTCATTTTATTTATATGTTATATTGATATCTCATATTAAGATCGGTTTACAAAATTTTAGTTCATATTGTTTATTTTTAAGTTAAAAATAATGAATTTAAAATTTAAGTGAAGGCATACTTTTTGAAAAAATGATTCATAAAAAAGTTAGTGATAATTTTTTAATATAATTCTTTATAAAAAAATATTTTTATGATAAGGTTTCCTAAGTTCAAATATTATCTTTTTGTTTTCGATGTCTTCATTTTTCTGATTTCATTTCTTACAACCGCAATTATTCTAAGATTTAATCATAATTTAACCATATATGAAATATTTTTTCCATCTTTACGAATCATTTTACTTGCGATTGGATCTATCTCTATTTTTCTATTTATTTATCAATACAATAGCTTATATAAAATAAACATTATTCTTACCAGAGCTGCTCATCTCACCGCAATCATTCATTCGATATTTTACGGATTCATTACAATCATTGTAATTTCCTTTTTAATAAAGTCGGCATGGATTACAGATTCCAGGCTAGCACTACTGATATTTACAATTATTTTACTTCTTTACTCGTATGTTTTAAGAGTTGAAATATATAGAAGAATTTATATTGGTCTAAAGAATAAGCAATTTAAAAGGAATCTGATTTTAGTTGGCGGGGGAAAAGCCGGTCAATTGTTGGCAGCAAGACTTATTCTTGAAAATGCGATTGGTATAAGTATAGTTGGGTTTATTGATGATAATAAAAGAATCGGCACATCAATTGTTGGTAATAAAACTGTAATTGGAAATGTTGCTCAAATTCCTTTTTTAGTCGATAGGCATGAAGTGGATGAAATTCTTATCGTTATTGATAATATATCCTATGAAAGATTGCTTGAAATTCTTGATACATGCAAATCACTTGATGTGAACGTTCGGCTTGCTTCCGAATTGTTTGATGTGGTTGTGAAAAAAATATCGACTGAAAAATATGCTGATTTTCCAGTTGTGGATGTGTCTCCTAGAATAAATAATGCAGTTAACATCTTCATGAAAAGATTTTTTGATATAGTCTCATCGGGCTTAGGAATAATCTTTTTATCACCAATCTTCTTAACCATAGGTCTTTTAATTAAACTGTCATCAAAGGGTCCAATCTTATTTTATCAAAAGAGAATTGGAAGAAACGGACGTGCATTTTCAATGTACAAGTTCAGATCTATGTACATGAGCAAAGGTGAAGACGAAGAGCGGAAGAAAATGATGATAGAATTTATGAATAAGAATTCTAATGATGCATTAGGCCAAAAAGTAATTAACGCTAAGAGAGTGACGAAGATTGGACAAATCATCCGTAAAACATCGCTCGATGAATTACCTCAGCTATTTAATGTTGTTAGAGGTGAAATGAGTTTGGTCGGACCGCGCCCCTGTCTACCGTACGAATATGAGAATTATGCAGAATGGCAAAAAAGACGATTGAGTGTTATTCCGGGTTGCACTGGAGTATGGCAGGTCGCAGGAAGAAGCAATGTATCCTTTAAAGATTCAGTTGTGTTGGACCTCTATTATATTAATAACATGTCCCCTTGGTTAGATTTACAAATACTTTTAAAAACAATCCCGGTAATTTTATTTGCCCGTGGTGGTAAATAAAAAAAATAGTTTTGGAACCGACTAGTTATAATTAGAATAAATTATGGAGTGAAAAATGAAAGTTGGAATTGTTGGATTAGGATATTGGGGTCCAAACCTGGTAAGAAATTTTATAGCCCAAAAAAATGTTGAAAAAGTAATCGCCTGCGATCAAAGAACAGATAGATTAGATTTTATCAAAGCCAAATCACCCTCCGTTTTGGTTAGCAGCAGTTATGAGGAAATGTTAAAAAGTGATATAGATGCTGTGGTCATTGCAACCCCGGTTCAATCTCACTATACAATTGCTAAACAAGCTCTAGAAGCAGGCAAGCATATCTGGGTTGAAAAACCTTTTACATCAACATCGCAGCAAGCGGAAGAACTTCTTGAAATTGCCGAAAAGAAAAATTTAAGAATTTTTATCGATCATACTTTCATTTACACCGGGGCTGTTCGCAAAATGAAAGAGATTGTTACCAAAGGTGAACTTGGTAAGATACTACATTTCGATTCAGTAAGAATAAATTTGGGTCTATTCCAAAAAGATATTAATGTTATTTGGGATCTTGCACCTCACGATTTATCAATTATGAATTATGTTCTAAGTCATTTAAAACCAACTGCAGTTTCAGCAAATGGCATTGCTAATTACAATGGAAAGGAAAATATTGCTCATATTTCTTTGTACTTTGAAGAAAATTGTTTTGCTCATTTTCATGTTAATTGGACTTCTCCCGTTAAAATAAGAAGGATGATTGTTGGTGGCGATAAGAAAATGCTCGTTTTTGATGATATGGAAAACTTTGAGAAAATAAAAGTTTACGATGCCGGTGTTGATATTCAAAATACCGCAAGTATCTACCAGGCATTAGTTCAATACAGACTGGGCGACATGTACTCTCCTAAGGTGATGCAAACCGAAGCACTTGAACTTGCTGCAAAAGAATTCTTAGACAGCATTGAAGAAAATCGAGATCCACTCACGAACGGAAAAGATGGTTTAGAGGTCGTCAAAATTCTGGAAGTAGCAGATCTATCACTTCAGAACAAGGGGCAATTATACGATATAAACAGCAGAGTAATGGTTTAATTCGTCTTCGCGTTCCAGTTCGGCCGACGAGAAGGTGGGATATCATTATCCGCTGCTTGCGGCGGATCAGGGTAGGGGCTTGTTCCAAGGTTCATATCATTGATTATAATTTGTATTTATAAATAAAAGTAAAGGTCAATCTTTAATTATGGAAAAAAAAAATATAAATAATGTAAAGCTTGGTAAAGACGTAAAGATATTCGATTTTGTAAATCTGTACGGATGTTCGATAGATGATTATTCCAAAGTGGGTACGTTTGTCGAAATTCAAAAAAACGCCAGCATTGGAAAAAATTGTAAAATTTCTACTCATACATTTATATGCGAAGGTGTTCACATTGAGGATAACGTGTTTATTGGACACAATGTCACTTTCATTAATGATAAATATCCTCGCTCAACAAATGTTGACGGATCCATGCAAACGGACAGCGATTGGAAAGTAGTTGAAACCTGGGTTAAAAAAGGAGCATCTATTGGCTCATCTTCAACTATTTTATGTGGGTTAACAGTGGGAGAAAATGCGATTGTAGGTGCTGGCTCAGTTGTGACTAGGGATGTTCCCCCGAATACTATTGTTGCCGGTGTTCCGGCGAAACCTCTTAAGAAAAAAGTTTTTACTGAAAATTGACAAGTTACTTACTATTACGACATTTGTCGTTATTTTAATAGCATCATTTTTTTAGCGCTGATAACTTCGTTATTAGCTTCAAGTCTGTAAACATAAGTGCCGCTTGGTAATCCATCACTATTGAAAGTGTATTCATGGTTACCGGCGGCAATTTTATTATTAATCAACTCTTGGATCATTTCTCCAAGTAAATTATAGACAACCAATTTTACTTCACTCTCAGACTTTAATGAGAATCTTATATTTGTACTTGGATTAAATGGATTGGGATAATTTTGTAATAGCTGATAATCCGTTGGCGAATCTGTGTCAAGTGTTTTAGTAGAAAGAGTTAAATTACTTGTATGATTAAAAGGGTTGGTAATATTTTGAAATGCATCGCCAGTTAAGATGGTTGAAACAAATCCTCCAAAACTCCATGTGATATTTGGATCAACGTTTGCAAAAGGAACAGTATTAACTACTCTGAATCTACCCACCACCAAATCTGATTCGGTTATTTGATCTGCACCTGCCATGGACGCAAAAGTCAATTTTGATTCACCATCATAAGTATTAATGCCAATTCCAAAAGTCGGTAAATTACTTAGCTGCGAAGAGCCGTCTAGATATGTGAAAGTCAATTCTCCGCCATTTGCAACTTCTCGGTTGAACGAGAAAGAACATTGATAGGAAGTTAAAGTAAAAGATGTATCGCTGCTCTTAATCGTAACGTCAAACTCAACAATGTTATCATTTATTTTAACACCGTTTGCCAAACCCATATTATAATCTGGTTGGGATTGACCAAAATTTGAATTTAGGAAAGTTAGAATTATTAGAATTCTGAGGAAGTTTAAGCTAAGTTTTCTAATCAGTAAGCCAAGTATAATCATCATTTACATCTCCGAAACATTCGCATCTTAAATAGTAGTTATCAATCATCTACATATTATATTCATAGTGCCGATACCAAAATATCAACATGCTTGCCGTTAATAAACTGCGAATATCGGTTAAAATCATAAGATATTTTCTGGGACAGGTGTAATTATTACTGAATCAATTTTAGATTAAAATTAAGGAATAAGATTATTCGGTGCTGAAATGAAAGTTTCTACGACTCAATTTGAAAACTCATTTAATTCATATAAGTGGATAAAATTACTTCTAAAAAATCATTTCATTTCTCAAAAAAATAATTCATGTGGCTAATTTTGAGAATAATTTATTAGGCTTAATTTCCACGTTAGAAATTATGAAATTCGATATAACGAACGACAGATAAAATGAATTGGAGATGTTCTAAACTCTAAAGATAGGTTTCGGCTCTGTTTGAAGAGAGCTTTTCTGAAAAGTTTTAATATATTTTAATTGTCAATCTTTTCAGATTCCAGGAATGGCTGATAAAATGTTTTGTTATTTTTCTTTTAATAATGTACGACCCAAGGATTTAATTTTTGTAAGGCCCGCATTTATTGTGTAAAAAGCTATGTCCAATATTTTAAGCAACATCATTAAAAAATTTTCCACTCGTTACTTTTCAATACTTTGTTAAGTTATGTAAAAAATAATATCTTATACTGAGAAGCAGGTTTGACAAATGAAAAAAATAAAAATTATTGCTGATAATAAAATTCCATTTTTAAGAGGGGTGCTAGAACCATTTGCTGTGGTTTCTTATCTCGACCCATTTCAGATAACAAGAGAAATTATTAAAGATGCTGAAGCACTCCTCGTTAGAACAAGAACAAAATGTGATTCAGAGCTTCTTGAAGGTTCGACAATTAAGTTTATCGGCACAGCTACAATTGGATTTGATCATATCGACACTGAATTATGTGAGATTAATGGTACTAAATGGATTAATGCACCGGGTTGTAATTCATCATCAGTTCAGCAATATGTTGTATCAGCTTTATTAACAATTGCGAAGCTAAAAAAAATGCAATTGGACTCAATAACTATAGGAATTGTTGGTGTTGGAAATGTTGGGAGTAAAGTTCAAAAAGCGGCAAATATTTTAGGGCTAAAAATATTACTTAATGATCCTCCGCGTGAAAGAAAGGAAGGGAATGAGAAATTTGTAGGATTAGATCAACTCGTTGAAGAATCCGATATATTGACGATACATGTTCCACTAAACATGAATGGAATTGACAAAACCTTCCACTTAGTAAACGATGAGTTTTTTAAGAAATTCAATAAAGGCATGATTATTATTAATACTTCACGAGGTGAAGTTATTGATACTAATTCATTAAGGAATGCAATTAAAAATGAAAAGGTAATTTCAAGTGTTTTAGATGTTTGGGAAAATGAACCTAAGATTGATATTAAGCTTATGAATTTAGTAGATATAGCTACACCTCACATTGCGGGATATTCAATAGAAGGAAAAGCTAATGCGACGGCTGCGTGTGTTAATTCGTTAAATAAATATTTCAATTTGGGCCTCGCAGAAAATTGGTATCCAAACAATCTACCTTTGCCAGCAAGATCAAAGGAAATTATAATTGAATGCAACGGAAAATCAAGACAAGAAATATTTTTTGAAGGTATAAATTCTACTTATAATATTACTGAAGATGATAAACGATTACGGAATGATGTCACTAATTTTGAACAACAACGCGTAGAATATCCCACAAGGAGAGAATTTAACTTTTACAATGTTCAGTTGTTGAATGCCGATAAATCTCTTCATGAAGCTTTCAGCGAACTAGGATTTAATCTAATAGAACCCTAGGAAATAATATTTTAGATAATGTTTAACTTGGGATCGGAACGGTGTGCGAAAGCTTGGTTCTTGATATGGGTGGTTTTAGCTTTTATGAATTGGGGTAATTGTTTTAGAATATTTATTAAAAACATAACTGCTTCATCGGAAGGAGTAATGGTAATTTTTTCGTCGGGGTGGAGAGATTTGAACTCTCGACCTCTTGGTCCCGAACCAAGCGCGCTAACCGGGCTGCGCTACACCCCGAAAATAATATCTTGAACCAAAAATAAGCCCTTTGAAAAATATATCAAAGCGAAGTTAAAATCTCTTTTAATTGGTTGAAAAAGTTTTATAAGCAGCATGTTCTAAAAAATCTTATATAAATTTTCACTTTCCACTTCGCATCGCTTTACTTTCTAATGATATTCCCTTAATTTTGATTTGAGTTCCTTTAAATCTGTCCCGAGAGGTGGATAAGGATTAGAAAATAGAAATTTAATAATCATTTACCTCTAAGGTTCAAAACCAAAGAGGATTTTTTTTATATGGATGTCAAAGCAAAAATTATAGACGAAGATGGTTTATCAAGAATCATCACAAGAATGGCTCACGAGATTCTTGAGAAGAATAAAGGTTCTCAAAATCTTGTTCTTATGGGGATGAAGACCCGCGGGGAATTTCTAGCAAGACGAATCTTTGAAAGTATTGAACAGATAGAGAAAATAGAATTGCCGCTTGGAGTGCTTGATGTTACGCTTTATCGTGATGATTTCAGAACTAGATTGAAGCAGCCCGAAGTGTCTGTTTCTAACATAACTTTTGATATCAACGACAGAGATGTAGTTATTATTGATGATGTTTTGTACACCGGCAGAACAGTCAGATCAGCATTAAATGCATTAATGGACTTTGGAAGACCACGTTCAATCCAATTATGCGTACTTGTGGATCGGGGACACCGTGAACTACCAATTAGAGCGGATTATATCGGAAAGAATATTCCTACTTCTAATCAAGAAGAAATTAAAGTTAAAATGAAAGAAATTGACGGAGAAGACGCCATTTATCTAATGGAAAATTCTGTTAAAAATTAGTGAGGGTTAAACTTACATGTCCTTATCAAGTCGACATCTTTTAGGATTACAGGGTGTTCCTAAAGAGGATATACAGCTAATATTAGATACAGCTGCAACTTTTAGAGAAATACTTGAAAGACCCATCAAACGTGTTCCTACCTTGCAAGGAAAAACGGTTGTAAATCTTTTCTATGAAAATTCTACACGCACTAGAATATCATTTGAGTTAGCTGAAAAAAGATTATCAGCCGATTCCGTGAATTTTTCTGTTGGGCAGAGCAGTGTGAGTAAAGGTGAAACATTGAAGGATACAATTAAAAACATCGAAGCGATGAAAGTTGATCTTGTTGTTGTGCGGCATGCAGCGGCTGGTGTTCCGAATTTTCTTTCAAGAATTTGTAATTCCAATATTATTAACGCTGGCGACGGCATCCATGAACATCCAACTCAAGCTTTGCTCGATATGTATTCAATCAGAGAAAAATTTGGAAAGCTTGCAGGCTTAAAAGTCTGCATTGTGGGAGATGTTGCACACAGCAGAGTAGCAATGTCTAATATTTTTGGATTAAAAACTATCGGTGCACAAGTTTCAGTTTGTGGTCCTTCAACAATGATTCCAAAGTTCATTGAAGAATTGGGAGTTAATATCATCCACAATATTGATGAAGCAATTCAAGAAAATGATGTATTAAATGTGTTGAGGATTCAGCTTGAAAGAAAAGCACGAGAATATTTTCCATCAATACGAGAATACGCAAACTACTTTGGCATTACTCAAGAACGTTTAGAAAAAAATGGAAGGGATATTCTAATTCTTCACCCTGGTCCAATTAACAGAGGTGTTGAATTATCCTCCGAAGTTGCTGATGGACTAAATCAAATAATTTTAAAGCAAGTTACAAATGGTGTAGCAGTAAGAATGGCAGTCTTATATCTGCTCGGAACTCTTAATTAATTAGGTTAAAAATGAAAACACTTTTAATTAATTGCAGCATTATTCACCCTGAACAAAAGTTAAATGAAAAGAAAAAAGATATTTTGCTTGAAGATGGTGTTATCAAACAAATTGGAAATCTTTCATCTGGCATTTCAGCCGATAAAATAATTGATCTTAGAAATAACTATGTAGTACCAGGATTCTTTGATATGCATGTACACCTCCGGGAGCCGGGAAGAGAAGATGAAGAAACAGTAGTTACGGGATGCAATAGTGCCGCACATGGTGGATTTACAGGTGTTGCCTGTATGCCAAACACTGATCCGGCAATTGATTCAGCAGAGGTGGTTGAATTCATCAAAGAAAAAGCAGCAGATCATTTAGTTGATGTCTTTACAATTGCAGCAGCTACTGTGGGCAGAAAAGGTGAGGTCCTCTCGCCAATTGCAGAGTTATACGAAGCAGGTGTCGTAGGATTTTCTGATGACGGAACAACAATCAAAACGTCGAGCATTCTTAAAAGAGCGCTTGAATATTCTCAAATGTACAATCTCCCAATCATTGAGCATTGCGAAGATGAATCTCTCAGCGGCGGCGCAATGAATGAAAGCATCAATTCTACTCTGTTAGGACTTCCTCCGATTCCTTCAATTGCAGAAGATCTTATCGTTATGCGTGATATTATTTTGGCAGAATACACAAAAGGTAAGATTCATATTGCTCACATCAGCACAAAAAAAGCAGTTCAGTTGGTTCGCGAAGCAAAAGCAAAAGGAATTCATGTAACAGCAGAGGTTACTCCTCATCATTTCACATTAACGGATGATTCATTAAAAAATTATGATACCAATTATAAAATGAATCCGCCATTACGCACTCGAACGGATATTGATGAAATTATTTTGGGATTAAAAGATGGCACGATTGACTGCATCGCTTGCGATCATGCACCTCATTCTTTGGAAGAAAAAGAAGCTGAGTTTGAATATGCACCAAATGGAATAGTTGGATTAGAAACCTCAGTGGGATTATCACTGAGCGAACTCTTGCACAAGAAAATACTCTCTTTGGAACAGATAGTTGAAAAATTATCAATTAATCCAAGAAAAATTCTTGATCAACCAATTCCTCAATTTAAGGAAGGTGAAATGGCTAATTTTACTTTGCTTGATTTAAATGAAGTGTGGACAGTAGATATTAGCAAGTTCAAAAGTAAATCTAAAAATTCACCTTTTGATAAGCGGCTACTAACCGGTAAGTCCATTGGAGTTGTTAACAATAAGAAGATGCTGTTCGACGGCGATTTTTTCGATCTGTGATATTTTCATAAATCATCATGTCTAAAAAATATTTTTTAGTATACACCTCGTATATTTAATCATACATACATGTTATTAATTTCTTTCCTAATCATCCACTGAAACACTTTTTCTTTGGCACTTCATTTGGCTTATAGGACTTGAGTCAAATTAAGGAGTCACTAAAATGAAAAAGACATTATTAACCGCAGCATTTATTTCTGTTATAATATCACTAAGCTCATGTGATATTCACGATCCTTTTTATTATATAGATAATCAACCACCAGCACCTCCAACTGGAATTGTAGTTTTTAACGGCGATAACCGGGTAGACATAAGTTGGCTGCAAAATTATGAAAATGATGTCGCTGGATATAATATCTACTACAGTCTAAGCTATAATGGAAAATATACGATGATCGGCTCTTCAAATAACAATTACTTTGTGGACTATGGGGCAAACAACGGTGTTACTTATTTTTATGCTGTTACTGCTTATGATTATAACGGCAACGAAAGTGATTTAAGCTATGATGCTGTATATTCAACCCCAAGACCTGAAGGATTTAACCAGGCGATTTTTGATTTCAATAGATTTCCACAAAATGCCGGTTACTCGTTTTCGGAATATTTTGTTGTTCCGTATGATGATCAAGGTGCAGATGTTTTCTTTGAGAACTATAATGGAACATTCTACCTTGATGTTTGGGATGATACCGATATTCAAGATTTGGGATTTACTCAAGATATTTATGATATATCTTATGCTCCAACGACCGGCTGGTCAGATACTAAGGATGCACTTGTTGCAGTCGGACATACTTATGTGATCTGGACTTGGAATAATCATTTTGCCAAGATGAGAGTCAAATCTATTACGAATGATAGAATAGTTTTTGACTGGGCTTATCAACTTGTTGAAGGAAATACTCAGTTGAAGTCAAAAGCTAAAGGATCTTTACGAGGAGAATTGAAAAGAATGACCCGGAAATAGCTTTCTTCCTAGCTCTTTGAAAAGATGTTGACCGGGTGCATAGATTTCTAAGTGATTATTCATTAAATTTTGATTACAAATGTTGACCGTCTTAAACAAAATATTGTTTACTCTAATTTTTAGCTTCCTGATCTGGAGTGTATCTGCGCAGGAAGCTAAGTTTTTTAATAAGCTGGATTCGAGTCAGCGTCAAAACATAACTAAAAATGTTTTTGATGAAATTGAAATGGGAATTTCAACCGGTAAAACATCCTCCATTTCTCGTTTTTTAAGTGGGCAAACCTACCTAAGCTTTTCTAATGGTGTTAACGGATATTATAGTTCAAACCAGGCATATTACATTTTAGAAGATTATTTTAAGATTTACAGGGTGATCTCATTCAAGCTGCAGAGTATAAAAACTGAGGAAAATGTACCTTATGCAACAGGAATTTTTTATTTTGACCATAGAGGAAAAAGAGGAGCTGCTCGCGTTTATATTTCCTTAAATAAAAGTGGAAACAATTGGAAAATTTCACAGCTCACAATTAATTAATGGTTAAAGCTTTTTCTGACAGATTTAAAGACGATAGAAAATATTTTACTATCGTCTTTTTTATTTTCATTCTTCTGATACTTTCGGGATTTGTCTCACCAATTCTTATTAATATTCAAAAAGAAAATTGGTCTAATGAATTGGCTGAAAATATTACCCGGATCGAGAGAAATACTTTAACTGAGTTCAATAAAATTGAGGATGAGCTTCTTAATATTTCACATTTAGTTAAAAATGATTTGAATGAAATACTCATCAATAATAACGTGTCTTACAGCGAACTTGTTAAAACGATTAATCAGGAAAGGTTCAACGACTATTCTCTTGAAATATTAGCACCTAACGGAAAGTTGATTGCATGGAATTCAATGATTGCAATTCCTCAAGAGGAAATATTTCCATTGGATTATCCGATTGGTGAAACTTACTTTTTTAATTCCGATTTGATTACTTATCTCACCATTACAGATACAATAATTTCCGAATCAGATGTTTTTTATCTGATATGCAGCTTACCTTTTGAAAAACATTACATCCTAAAAAATAACTATTACAAGGAAATAAATTTTTCAAAGCAGATTTCAGATAAAAATTCTGTTCAGGCGGAAATTGCATTTAATCCTTTTGAAGCAAAGACAAAGGATGGCAGAAAATATTCATTCGATCTGCTTAACAATAGAAACAACAAAATTGGACAAGTAACAATAACTAAACCGATTTTAGATGTTGCCATTAATAGGATAAATTATTCGATCGAAATAATTCAATCTGTTTTTGTTTTTCTTGCCATCACTTTTTTCGGGTTAGGATTAAGAAAAGAATTTGAGCAGCTCAAAAATTCTTTATACAAAATATTTTTACTGACGGTTTATATCTCAGCTTTTCGATACGTAATTTATCAAGTAGGGTTTCCGGCAAATATTGTGGATGGTTCTCTCTCCGATCCTTCGTTTTTTTCTTCTGCTTTTGCCGGTGGAATTGTCAGATCACCAATAGAATTTTTCATAACGGCGATTTTTTTCACTGTCCTTTGCGTCAAGACATTTCAGTACAGCATTGACTTTGTTTTTTCTCCGAAGTTTGAAAAGTATAAATCGTTAGTTAAATATTTTATAATTCCCCTCATTCCGTTATCTTTCATTTTCTTTTTAGGGTTACGCGGACTTAGCGCTTCGCTTCGGAGCGTTATATTCGATTCAACATTGAGGTATTTCCGTGAACCGGATATACTTTCCGATGTACCTACATTGATGATGAATTTTAATGTATTACTTCTTGGTTTTTCTGTTGTCTTAATTCTAAGTGTGCTTGTAATTTTTCTGCTTGCTAAACTGAATCCGTTAAGTAAGTATTCATCTAAAAAATATTTATTCTTACTCCTTCTATTTTTTCAAGGAGCAGGCGCAATTTTTGTTGTTTTACAAAAACAACCTTTAATCAATTATACTCTCAATATACTTTTCATAATGCTAATATTTACATTAGCGTATCATATTTACTTTAACCTTAAAAAATCTAAATATGTTTTTGTTTACTCAGCTTTGTGCGGATCAATTATTACAATTCTTCTGCTGAATTATTTTAATCTCGAATTAGAAAGAGAATCGCTTAAAACAACAGCAGTCGAAATCAATCGTCCTAATGACAATCTTTCCCGGTTTATGATTAGCGAAGTTCTACTGAATAGTTCGCGGGATGAAAAAGTAGTATCAGCCTTTACCAATTTATCAACCAACTACTATACTGAAGCGTATATTCTATGGTGTCAGAGTTTACTTCAACGCGAGGCGATGAATTCATCCATTTCATTTATTGATAAAAGAGGGGACCTGCTTGGTCAATTTTGGACCGGCGATGAAAAAATTATTGAAGATATTAAACCAACTTTAAGTTTGATAAAAAATGATCCGGTAATATTTGAAACTAAAAATTTGAATCAGCCGGATAAAAAAACATTAACCGGAATAGCGCCAGTAAATGATCAAGATGAAAGAGTTGGTTACATCTCGGCATCAATTCTTTGGGATCCGGGTTTTCCCGGCTTTACCAGCACACCTGAATATTTACAATCTAAAGGAAGTGCGCTGAATTCAGTTTTAGACTTTTCACAGCTTAAAATATTTGAGTTCAGCGATTCGAAATTAATGAAGGTGTACGGCGATATTTATCCATCAAGAGATCAGATACTGCCAATTATTAACTCGGATTTTTCTACGAACGATGATATCTGGCTGACACTAAATCTAAATGAAGAAAAATATTTAACCTATGCGCTTAAGCATGAATCCGATGGCAAAGCAAATATAACTTCTGTATCCCTTCTCGAAAAAAAGTTTTCATGGAATCTTTTTAATTTTTTCAAGCTGTTTATTATTCAAATCATTTTTATTGTAATTCTCTTTGCTGTTCTTTTTATTTCAGACATAAAAAATTTTAGATATACTTTTCGTTTTCAGCTAACGATCGCTTTTCTTTTAATCTCTTTAATTCCTGTTGTGATTCTTGCCTTTTACAACCGTCAGCTCGTTGAAAAAAGAACTGATGAGGCAATTTTTATCGAACTTAAGGAAAGATCGAACTACATCGAAAATCATATCCGATCTAAACTTCTTGAAAAAAATAAAGTCAATTTGCCGGATATTTTTGAATCAACAGGTAAAGATTTAAGAATTTCATTTGCAGTTTTTGAAAACACTCTGCAAATTTTTAATTCTCAGGATCAGTATTACAAAGCCGGTATTTTTCCTGAGCGCATTAACCCTCAAGTTTACTATAATCTAAATTACCTCAGCTTTAGAGAATACAGCATCAAAGAAAATATTGAAAAGTATTCGTTCAATTCTTTTTACAAAAAGATCTCGATAGATGACAAGAATTATATTCTCGCTGTCAATGATGCGTTTAACAAAGTTAAGCTAACTTATTCAACAAGTGATTTGGATGTACTCCTTTTTGGAATTTATTTGTTTGCTGCGTTGATAATTATTTTGATAAGTACATTTCTGGCTAATAAAATATCATCGCCAATAAGGAGATTGACAAAAGCAACGATGTCTGTAGCTCAGGGTGATTTGAATATTTCGCTTGAGAACAAAGAAAAAGGTGAGCTAAAATATCTTCTTAACGGATTTAATTTGATGACAAATGAACTTAAGAAAAATCAATCGGAGCTTGCTGAATTGGAAAGGGAAGCAGCTTGGAAAGAAATGGCAAAACAAGTTGCTCATGAAATTAAAAATCCTCTTACTCCAATGAAGCTGTCAATCCAACAATTAATCGCCTCTTTCAGGGATAAGAGTAAAAGTTTTGACGAGATATTTGAAAAGGTTTCATCCACAATTTTAAATCAGATTGAAAGCTTAAGCTCAATTGCATCGGAATTTTCACGCTTTGCAAAAATGCCAAGCTACAAAAATGAGGAGGTTGATCTAAGAAGCGTTTCAATAGATGTTATAAATCTTTTTACCGATGAAGCAATCAATATTAAACTTGAGATTGATGATAAGTTGACAACCGTGAATGCAGATAATGCACAAGTACGAAGGTTGCTAATTAATTTAATTCGTAATTCAATTCAGGCAGGAGCAAGTGAAATTATATTACTAATTAAAGGTGAGGATAAATCTTGTAATTTGTTCATAAAAGATAATGGAAGAGGTATACTGCCTGAGTTTAGAGACAAAATCTTTGAACAGAATTTCACAACTAAATCCACAGGAATGGGTCTGGGACTTAAATTAGCAAAAAGATTTTTAGATGGAATTGGCGGAGACATTCAACTTATTGAAAGTGAGAAGACCGGAACCACTTTCAAAGTAACATTTCCCATTACGCAGATAAAATAGTTTTAATTAATGAACATACTTACTCCTCATCAAAACAAGGCGCTTAATTACAAAAAGCATATTTCCTTAACTGCTAATGCCGGATCGGGAAAAACTTTTGTACTTTCAAAAAGATATTTGGAAATTGCAGTTAATGAAAATTTACCGCTTAGAAACATTGCTGCAATTACTTTTACCGACAAAGCTGCAGGGGAGCTTTATCAAAAAATTGCTAAGGAAATTGATTCGAGAATAAAATCTGCTGTAGAAAAAAAAGCGGTTGAACAGCTTGAAATGATTCGCCGTCAGCTTGTTTCTGCAAACATTTCTACAATACACTCATTTTGCATTGACATTTTGCGGGAACATCCGGTTGAAGCCGGTATTGATGCAAACTTTACTCCCATTGATGAAATATTTGCGGATGAATTGATCGAGCTTTCTGTGGAAGAGGCAATTAAGTCATCTCTCGAAAACTCGTCTGATGAAGATAAGTTGAAATATTTGATAAGACTCTTCTCATCTAAATCTATTCTTAGTCGCGAGATTGCTTCATCAATCAAGCATCGAAGAAATTTACTGAGTCTTGCTGCAAACATTTACAATTTACCTGCCGAGAAAATTGCAAATCATTTTTATGAAACGTTTCTTTTGCTGACTGAAAAAATATTAAGTGATGGTGTTAGTGATTTCATCAAAGCGGTGTCAATAATTAACTCTGCAGTTCTGAATGGTTCTCCCCGAAATCCAATTGCAAATGATGTGAAACAAATACAGTCGAATCTTGAGGATGAGAAAAATATTGAAATAGTTTTGAGATTGCTCGGAAATCTAAGAAATAAAATATTGATCAAAAGTGGAACTGTTGCTATAAAAGGTTATCTAAATCGTGAGGACAGCAATACATTACGGCAGGAATGTTCTTTGGTAGAAGAATTTTTGGACAAATTGAGATACTTTGAAATTCCTGATAATCATTCGCTGATTGAGATTGAGCTTGCGAATTTCGGCAGAATTTTTATTTACTTCTTTAATAAAACGCTCGAACTTTACTCTGAAAAAAAGAAAGAAGCCGGTTATCTTGATTACGAAGACATTTTACTTTTTACTCAGAACATACTTCAAAATGAAGATGTGAGAAAATCACTTTCAGAAAAATTTAAATACATAATGGTAGATGAGTATCAGGATACGAATGAACTTCAGTACAACATATTTCTGCCAATTATTGATCACCTGAAAAAAGGAAATTTATTTGTTGTGGGTGATGAGAAGCAAAGCATTTATATGTTTCGTGATGCCGAACTTGAAATTTTTAACAAAACAAAAAGTGAAATAACCGAAAGTGCTGGTAAAGAAAGTTTATTATCACTGCCTGACAGCTTTAGGATGGCTCCAAATCTTTGTCTGTTCATTAATGCTTTATTCAAAAATCTTTTTCATAATCCTAATCCCTTATTTAACGAAGTAGAACATTCCGACGTAGTTTGTGCAAGAGAGGATAACATTAGCGGCAATGTTGAAATTCTTTTAGCAGAAACCACAGAAGATAAAGACGAGGAAACTGCTGAAGCAGATTTGTTAACGGAAAGAATTCTTAAGCTGAAAAACCTCGATTCAACGGAAACAAAAATAGATTGGGGAGATATTGCAATTCTTTGCAGGAAAAGAAAATCATTTATTGAATTGGAAAAATCCTTCATCAGAAAGAAAATCCCTTATGCAATTATCGGAGGGAAAGGATTTTATCAGCGTCAATCAATTTATGATATTTACAATTACTTCTGCTTTCTTCTTGATCAGAATGATAATACTGCTTTAGTTGGGATTCTTCGCTCGCCATTTTTTTCTGTTTCAGATTCTGAAATATTTGAAATTTCTTTGGAACAAAAACTAAATTATTGGGAAAAGCTTAAGTCATACAGTTTGAATAACCCACCCGTTTTGCACATAGTAAATATTCTTCAAGAAAACATTTCATTGGTTAGTAAAGTAGAAATCACATTCCTTCTGAGAAAAATAATTTCGGAAACAGGTTACCTGAGCTTGCTCAGCAGTAAAGTAAACTCGGTACAAGAACTTGCTAACATAAGTAAGCTTGTAAATCTTACCATTATTATTTTTGCTGAAGGATTCAGAACATTATACGATTATGTCAATTATCTTCGTGAAGCAATCGGAGAAGTAGAAGACGAATCTCAAGCAGTAATCTCTGATGAACTTAATTCTGTTAAGATTATGACTATTCATCAGGCGAAAGGATTGGAGTTCCCGATTGTCTTTTTATATAGATGCGGTGAGTCGTCCAGAAAACCAAGTGTAAAAACAAAGTCAATTTTGGTGAATAAGGAATTTGGTCTTTTTACAAAAGTGCCTCTCGATGAAAATTATTTTGGCGAATATTATTC
>Ga0209002_10000072_pt1 | contig 57567 bp, 41 predicted proteins | sample Rifsed16ft2_FD_184010 | JGI IMG/M metagenome (GOLD analysis project Ga0209002, IMG submission 184010) | Soil microbial communities from Rifle, Colorado, USA - sediment 16ft 2 (version 2) | ecosystem: Environmental > Terrestrial > Deep subsurface > Rock core/Sediment | place: Rifle, Colorado...
CGCGGTTGCCCGCGCGGCCGCCCGTGAGCCGTCTCGGGTGGGGAGCGCGAGCCGGCTACTCCTGCGTCACCGCCTTCATCGCGCCCCGCGCGTGCTTCTTGAACCAGTCGCGGAGATAGAGCTGCGTGCGGATGTAGTTCGACGGCTTGGAGCCCGTGCCGTGCCACTCCTCGTTGAAGCGCACCATCGCGGTGGGAACTTTCCGGATCTTGAGCGCCTCGTAGAACTCCTCCGTCTGGCTGATCGGCGTGCGCAGGTCGTTCACGCCCGTCATCAGCATCGTCGGCGTCGTCACGTTGCCCACGTACATCAGCGGCGACCGGCGCAGGTGCTCGGTCGGATCCTCCCACGGGAACTTCTCGAAGTTCCGGTACCAGCCGGGACCGTCGGTCGTGCCGACGAAGCTGATCCAGTTGATCACGGGGCAGTTCGACGACGCCGCCGCGAAGCGGTTGGTGTGGCCGACGATCCACGCCGTGAGCACGCCGCCGCCACTGCAACCGTAGACGAAGAGGTTCTCGGTGTCTATGTAGCCCTTGGCGATCACTTCGTCCACGCCCTTCATCAGGTCGTCGAAGTCCTTGCTCGGATACGCGTTCTTGATCGCGTTGCCGAACTTGCTCCCGTACCCGGTGCTGCCCCGCGGGTTCGTGTAGAGCACCACGTACCCGTTCGCCGCGTGCTCCTGGTAGGTAAAGTTGAACCCGACGTTGTACATGCCGTGCGGCCCGCCGTGGATCTCCAGGATGAGCGGGTATTTCTTGTTGGGATCGAAGTCCGGCGGCTTCACGATCCAGCCCTGGATGCGGAAGTTGTCGAGCGACGTGTACCAGATCTCTTCGACCTCGCCCAGCTTCTTGCCGTGCAGGACGTCGCCGTTCACATCCGTGAGCTCCCTGATTTCCGTGGGGCGCCGGAGGTTGAACGTGACGACGTCGGGCGGGTCGTTCGGGGCCGACCGCGTGCCCACGGCCGTGCCGTTGGCGTGGATGTCGGACACGTTCAACATGTGCTTGCCGTCCGTCACCTTGCGCGCCTGCCCGCCGAGCGTCACGAAATGCAGGTTCTGCGACCCCTCTTGCGACACGCTGAAGTAGATGCCGCTGCCGTCCTTCGCCCACGTGAGATTCTGCGGCGAGCGGTCCAGGTCGAGCAGAAGCTTCGAGCCCGACCCGTCGCTGTTCATCAGGTAGAGCTTGGAGTCGGTCCAGGTGTCGGTGGTCCAGTCGTAGCCGGTGTAGGCGATCTGCTTGCCGTCGGGTGAGATCGAGGGACTGCCGTCGGGCCCCTTGCGGGTGGTGAGCTGGCGGACCGCGCCGGTGTTGACGTCCACGGCGTAGACCTCGGACTCACGCCACTCATACTCGAAGTCGGGCACGCGCGGGCCCGCGCCGTAGACGAGCGACCGGCCGTCGGGCGTCCACTGCGCCGCCGCGGCGCTCCACTCCCCGCTGGTGATCTGTCGCGGCGTGCCGCCGTCGGCGGGCACGACGAAGAGGTGCTGCACCGCGTCGGCGGTGAAGCCCTGGCCGTCCTGGCGGTAGTCGAGCTTCTCCACGACGCGCGGGGCCGGCGTCCACGTCGCGCCGCGCGGCCGGAAGGCCGTCGCCTGTCCTTCCGCGCGCCAGCCCGGCGCGGTGCTCGGCACCTGCATCGTGAACGCGATCTGCTTGCCGTCGGGCGACCAGCGGAGGCCGCCGGGCGAGGCCGTCACGCGCGTGACCTGCGTGACCGCGCCTTCGGCGTCCATGTAGCGCACGAAGATCTGCGGCGTGTTGTTCGGCTCGCCCTGCGCGGTGTACGCGATGCGCGTGCCGTCCGGCGACCAGATGGGCGCGCCGCCGTCGAGGAGCTTGCGCGGCTTGGAGCCGTCGGCGTTCATGATGTAGATCGAGGACTGCCGCCGGTCGTTCAGCTTGTCAATCCAGTTGCGGGAGTAGATGATCTGGCTCCCGTCGGGCGAGAGCTGCGGATTCCCGACGCCCTCCCACTCGAGGTAGTCCGCGAGCGTGAGCCGGTTAGATGGCTGGGCGGCGAGGGCCGGCGCGAACGCCAGCACCGCGACGAGGGCGAAGAGCGGGGAACGTCTCATGGAGTACCTCCGGCAGGCAAAGAACAGAATGCAGATCAGATTCCGATAATAGGGTTACGCCGTCCGGCACGCCAGCGCTCGGCGCAGCGGTCGGGAGCGCGCCGCGCACCGCCGACCGGACGAGCTACACCGGCGTCGCCGCCGTCTCCCGCGGGAACTTGAGCCCGCGCTCCACTTCGTCCTGCGCCGCGAGCAGCCGCTCGACGCCGGCCGAGACCTCGACGGCGAGGCCGATGTGCGTCGTGAGGCCCTCGACGGTGCCCGAGCCGGCGTGGAGGCGCAGGAGATTCAGGCGAATCGTCTCCAGCGCGCCCACGGCGTCACCGAGTTTGTCATGGATGAGGTCGCGGTCGGCGCGCACCGCGGCGTACTCACCGGTAGTCGCGGCATCACCGGCATCCGCGAGCGCTTCGTGCAGCTCGTCGTGGCGCTTGCGCAGGATCTGCGCGTCGTCACGCAGCCGGTGGATGATCCCGGGCAGATCGCCGAGCGCCTGCCGTGTCTCCTTCGGCAGGGAGTCGTAGAGGTTCTCGGCGGCCATTCCGAGCGAGAGCTCCGTGGCGCGGTGCGTCATCGCGGTTCCGAGCACGCGGTGGCCGAGGAGTCTTTTCGCGACGGAGAACGCGAGTTTGCCGATGCGCCCCATCCAGAGCTTCGCCCACATCTCGGTCGAGACATCACGGCGGCGCTCGAGGAGCGCGAGAGCGGCCGTCGTCGCCGGGATCGCTGTCAGCAACGCGATCAGGGCCGCGTACGAGGTGAGGTTGTTCACGAATCTGAACGCCGCCGGCGCGAGAGGATTGGCAAAGGTGAGCCAGACTACGACCGGGAGCGAAACTCCGAGCACCGGCCACGCGATTCGAGCGGTGCTCGCGAGCACCTTCTCGAGCCGCGTAGGTCCGCGTCCGTGTTCGATCGCCAGCTCCTCACGGGACTGCTCGATCTCCGCCTTGAACGAGGGGCCCAAGTCCTCGCGCGCGAAGCCGAGCAGCATCATGCGCCGCGCCGCACCGACGAAGTACGCGAACGGTCCCGCCGTCATGCCAAGCGCGAAGAGCCCGAATCCCGCTGCGTTTCCGTAGAAGGTCGCGAGCCCGACCGACACGCCAAGGAGCACCGGCGGATAGGCGAGCGATCCCCCGCCGTCCAGCCGCCCGTTCCGCTTCACGAACGCCCTGATCGCCGCCGGCAATTCCCGCCGCTGTTCCAGCGCCACGCCGAGCTGTTCGGCCAGCGCCTCCGCGCTCGCGGGCCGGTGTTCGGGCTCCTTGGCGAGGCACCGGTCCACGAGCGCCGCCAGTTTGCGCGGCACCGCGAGCCCGAGCGACGCGAGGGCAGGCGGCACCTCCGTCACGTGTTTCGCGAGCACCTCCGTCGCATTCTTCCCCTCGAACGGCAGTCGCCCCGAGAACGCGTAGAACGCCGTCGCGCCCAGTCCGTAGAGGTCGCTGCGCGGGTCAATCTCCGTCCCGAGCGCCTGCTCGGGGCTCATGAACTCCGGCGTCCCGGTCACGCCCTCGCCGAGCGAGTCGCCCGCGGCCGCCGCAATGCCGAAGTCGGCGACGAGCGCGCGCCCCGTCGCCGCTTCGAGGAGGATGTTGTCCGGCTTCACGTCGCGGTGCACGAGCCCCTGCGCGTGCGCGTACGCGAGCGCGAACGCCGCCTCGCGGAGCACGCGCGCGCCCTCGGCGGCGGGGAGCGGCCCGCGCGTCCGCACACGATGCGCGAGCGTCTCGCCGTCTATGTACGCCATCACGAAGAACACGAACCCGCCCACGTCGTCCACGGCGTGAATCGGGATGATGTTGGGGTGTGACAACTTCGCGGCGAGCCGCGCCTCTCGCAGGAAGCGCGCGCGCAGCGCGGGGTCGCCCGAGCGCTCCGGCGGCAGGAGCTTGATGGCCACCGGGCGGTCGAGGTGGACCTCGCGCGCGAGGTACACGATCCCCATGCCGCCGCGGCCCAGCTCCCGTTCAATCGAATAGCGGCCCGCCAGCGCGAGCTGGAAGGAGAGGAAGAGCGGATCCGCGGAAGGGCCGAGCTGGGGCATCCCCCAACTTACGCACGACCACGACACACCGCGATCCGCATCTTGCGCGGGAGGCCGGCGCGCGGCAACGTCCGCTCCTCCTCTCCCGAGAGACGTCGTGAAGCCGTGATCATCCGCCGGAGCCTTGTCGTTCTCGCGCTACTCGTCGGCGCCGCCTGCAGGGACAGCACCGCCCCTCCCAAGCCGAGCGCGCTGGTCGTGGTCTCGGGCCCGCCCGGCTCGTCAACGGTGGGCAGCCAGATCGCGACCATCTCCGTCACCGTCAGGGACGAGAAGGGAAACGCGATGGCGGGGCAGCCGCTCAGCGTGAGCGTGAGCGGCGGAGGGACCGTCACCGGCGTACCGGGCAAGACGCAGGCCGGCGCGACCGCCGTCGGCACATGGACGCTCGGCACCAGGGTGGGGACGAACGCGATGACGATCTCGTCCGGCACCTTGCCCGCGGTGACGCTGACGGTCGTCGCGCAGGCCGACGTGCCGGCCGCGTTGCAGGTCACGCAGGGCGCCGGCCAGAGCGCGAACGCCGGCGCGCCGCTCGCGCTGCCGCCGGTGCTGTCCGTGACCGACCGCTTCGGCAACGGCGTGCCGCAACAGGTGGTCACCTTCAGCGTCGTCGCGGGAGGAGGGAGTCTCGCCGGCGGCGCGACGGTGACGAGCGACACGAACGGGGTCGCCACCGGACCGACGTGGGTGCTGGGGAAGCGGAACATCCCGCAGCAGCTCTCCGCGAGCGCCGCCGGGTTCACACGGACCATTGACGCCACGATCAGCACGGCAATGACGGTGACCCTGCGGTTCTTCGGCGCGATGACCGATGCACAGAAGGCGGTCTTTCAGGGCGGGGCCCAACGCATCAGCGCGCTCATCACGCGGGGCGCGGACCCCGTGCAGGCGGATGCGTTTCCGATCGCCACCGCGTGCGACGTGTCCGGCGCGGCGCCCCTCACGGAACTGATTGACGGCATCGTCATCTACGCGAGCATCGGTCCGATTGACGGCGCGGGCCAGATACTCGCGCAGGCGGGGCCGTGCGCGTTCCGCGAGGCGGAGGCGCACTTTCAGCCCGCGATCGCGACGATTCTCTTCGACGTCGCCGATCTGGCGACGCTCACAGGCGGCGGCTCGCTCGAGAACGTCGCCACGCACGAGATGATGCACGGCGTGGGGTTCGGCACCTTGTGGCAGACCAATCTCCTGCTCGCGGGCCTGGTCAACGTGGATCCCCGGTACGTCGGCCCGAACGGCATCGGCGGCTGCCGGCAGATCGGCGGCGTCACGACCTGCGCGGCCACGGTTCCCGTCGAGAACACCGGCGGCGCGGGCACCGCCGGCGGCCATTGGCGCGAGACCGTCTTCGGCAGCGAGATGATGACCGGCTTCCTGAATCCGGGCGCGAGCGCGCTCTCGCTGATGTCCATCGCCGCGATGAGCGACCTGGGCTACAGCGTGAGCCTCACGGCCGCGGACGCCTATTCGATCCAGGCCGCGTTGCGCGGCGCGGTCGCCGTGCGACTGCTCCCCGACAACTGGGAACAGGTGCGGATGCCCGTGTCACCGATGCAGCTCGAGCGTGCGGGGGGATTGCTGCGGATCAGGCGCGGCCTGCCGAAGTAGCAGCGAGATCGGCCTTCACCGCTGGTACGTGCCCACCAGCTCCGTCTGCGCGAGGATGTGGCCCTGCATCGCTTTTTCCACCGCACTCTTGGTCGGCTTGCTCAGCCCTTCGAGCAGGGAGTCGAGCGCGAAGAGCTTGTGGAAGTAGCGATGTCGCCCGACCGGAGGGCAGGGGCCGCCGTAGCCGGTGCGCTTCCAGTCGTTCACGCCCGGGAGCGCGCCGGCGGGCGGCGTCTTCGCGGCTTCGGGAATGCCGCTTTCCCCGGGCGGGATGTTGTAGAGCACCCAGTGCACCCACGTCATCTTCGGCGCGGCCGGGTCGGGAGCGTCGGGATCGTCCACGATGAGCACGAGGCTCTTCGTCCCCTCCGGCACGCCGGTCCAGGCGAGCGGCGGCGAGACGTCCGCGCCGTCGCACGTGTAGCGCCTGGGGATCGCTCCGTTGTGGGTGAACGCGGACGACGTCAGGATCATGACCATCGTGGCCTCCTTCTCGTGACGACTTGGCGATGCGCGATTGCCCGTCGGCGGCCTACCCCTTCGGGCGCAGCAGCTCCTTGAACGGTCCGTAGTCGCGCAGCGACTCGAGCTCCGGGTCGGCGTGGAGCCAGATGCCGTAGCCCACGCCCTCGCGGTGCGCCTGCTGCAGGAGCGCCACGGCTGCGTCCTTCTCGCCGAGCAGCGCCGCGATCCGGGCGCGCCATCGGGTGTGCCGGCCATTCAGATACGGGACGTCGAGGTGCTCGAGCTCGACCGCGATCGCGCGCGCCGCGTCGCGCTCGCCGCGGCGCGCCGCGAGCACGCCACGGAATCCAAGCCCGTCGGCGGCGCCGAGCGCATCGCCCACACTCGCCGCGGCCGCCGCGGCCGCCGCTGCGTCGGCCCACTTCTCCTGCAGCGAGAGCAACCGGATCCGCAGCGCTTTGCCCGCGGGCGTGGCGCTGATTCTCACGGGCTGCGCATCGCTCCACGCGAGCGCGCGGCGCGCCACCTCCGACGCGTCGGCAGCGTGTCCATGCGCGCGCAACTCCTCGCCGATCGAGAGCAGCACGCTTCCCGGGGTGATCTGAGGCTGCGGCGCGGTGGCGAGCACCTCTTCAACCAGCCGTCGAATCTCGTCCATCCGCCCCAACGCGGCGAGCGCCCACCCTTCGTACTCCTGGGTGCGAAGCGAGCCCGGAATCCGCACGCGACCCTCGCGAGCCACCTTGAGTTCCGTCTCGTGCTCGCCGAGCATGTGGTGGATCTCCGCTCGTATTCCCCACATGGCGTACCACCGGCCCATGATGTCCGACGCGCTCCCCGCCCCCGTGAACGCCCCCACCTGATCCCGGGCCTCGCCCGGCCGGTTGACCCGTACGAGCGCCATGAGGAGCGCGAACTGCGCCGTTCCGAAGGGCACGAGTTCCACTGCGGCGCGTGCCGATCGAAGCTGGGCGGTGAGGTCCCCCCGGACGCCGGCTTCGATGTTGTCGAAGCGGTGCCGGTCGTAGGGCGACAGCCGCTCCCGCCTGGGCCGGATGATCCGCACGACGGAATCCGCCATCGCGGCCTCGCCCGTATTGGTGTGGGCGGCCGCGGCGAGGAGCAGGCTCCGCACGTACGTGGAGTCGAGGGCGAAGGCCCGCCCGAACCGTGCGGCGGCTGCGGAGTAGTCGCCGGCGACCCACCGTTCCATCGCGGCGTTGTACGCGCGGTAGGCCTCGTAGCTCGGCGGCTGCACGGAGGCCGGCACTTCCCAGCCGATGAACTGGCTCAGCCGCGTGGCGAGCACGCCCATCACGCGAAGTCGCACGGTATCAATGGCGGCCGCGGGATCGCTCACGCGGGCGCGGACGGGCTGGATGGCGGCCAGCGGCCTGCTCGCCGCGACGTCGAGGACCTCCGAGTGGAACTCGAGGGAGTCGCCCCGCTTGTAGTACGAGCCCGTGACCGCGATGCGCGACTCGGTGAGCCGCGCGAGCTGCTGCACCGGTGACCGGCCGCCACGCTGCGCCGCGCCGGCCGTGATGCCATCGAGCGTCTGGAGCACGATGAGCGTCGGCACCACGGGCACCTCGCCCGTCTGCGCGAGCCCCTCGGTGATCCACTCGGCCACCATCCGGCCCACCGGATCGAGGGCGGGGTCGCCGGTCTCGTTCTGGTACGGAAGCACGACCACCCGATCCACGGCGGCCGAGCCAGGCGCCCCGCTGGCGGGAGCAGCCGCCAGCCGCCAGAGCACGAGCGCGGCGCCGAGCACGACGACGGCGCCGATCGGCGCGAAGAGCGTGACTCGCCGTTTCGGCCCAGCGGCGAAGCGGCTCCGTGGCGCCGGGCCGCGCGGAATCGCGACGGCCCCCGTGAGCGCCTCGGCGAACTCCTGCACCGTGCGATAGCGATCGGCCGGGAGCACGGCCATCGCGCGCGTGATGACGCGCTCCACTTCCGCGGGCACCGCCGCGCGCAGCGTGCGCACGGCGGGTGGAGACGCGGTGGACTTGCGCGCGAGCACCACCGGCACGCTGCTCCCGGTGATCGGCGGCTCGCCCGCCAGCATCTCGAAGAGCACGCAGTCGAGGCTGTAGAGATCGCTGCGGCCGTCCAGTTCCCGCTCGCCGGCCGCCTGCTCGGGACTCATGTAGGCCGGCGTCCCCAGCGTCAGTCCCGTCGAGGTGAGGCGCTCGCCACCCGCCGCGGTGATCGCGCGCGCGATGCCGAAGTCCGCCACCACCGCGTGCCCGCTCTCCAGCAGGATGTTCTCGGGCTTGATGTCGCGATGCACCACGCCGCGGCTGTGCGCGTACGCGAGCGCGTCCGCCGTTTCGCGCGCGATGCGGAGCGCGTCGTCTATCGGAAGCTGCTTCTCGCGCGTGAGCCGTTCCCGCAACGACTCACCCTCCACGTACGGCATCACGTAGTAGAGGAAGCCCTCGACCTCGCCGGAATCGTAGAGCGGCAGGATGTGCGGGTGATGAAGCTGCGCGCCGATCTCGATTTCGCGCAGGAACCGCTCCGCTCCGACCGTCGCGGCGAGTTCCGTGCGCAGCACCTTCACCGCGACGGCGCGGTGATGCCGGAGGTCGCGCGCGAGGAAGACGGTGGCCATCCCGCCGCGCCCCAGCTCGCGCTGGATCTCGTAGCGGTCGGCCATCGCGGCCGTAAGACGGGGCAGCAGGTCGGGCACGGCGCCGGACCCGGGTAGGAGACAATCAAACGATAGGCGTGCGCGGAGCACGCGGCCAGATCAGATCAGTTGCCGGGTGGGCGGTTAGCCGCCGGACGCCGCCGCGCGGCAGCGGGCGACGGAGTGCGGTGCCGGTCCAGCTCAGGCGGTGCTCCATGAACCGTGCGTTGCTGTGGTCATTGACCCACAGCGAGCCGTCGGGTGCAGTGCGGATTCCGTTCGGCTGCGTGAACGCGCCTGGCCCCGCTCCCTTCCGCCCCAGATGTCACGCACGTCGTAGACCGACGCCGCCCCGCTGTCCGCTCCGCCGATCCGCAAATCCTCCACCAGCCACCAGCTCGGCTGCGCGTCGGTGCGCGCCGCAAGCCCGAGGGCCAGCACGCCGATGATGGCCGCTCGGCACACCAGGTTCGCGGGGGAACAGGCTTCGAAGCGCCCCGCTGATAGTTCCGCACCAGATAGTCCAGGAGCCGCGGAGTGAGCGCGGGATATCGGCCCTCAAGCTCGCCGGCTGCCTGCGGAAAGAGGCCTGTTGCTTCGGCAACTGCCACCGGTCGACGAAGCGTCTGCTCGAGGAATGCGAGCACCATTCGGTCGGGCTTGATTCTTCATTCCGCCGTTCCCGAGGCTCCCCACACGCTCGCCGACGGTTTAGACTCTGGAGTACCCATTCCGGTCTCAGAGTACACGGGTACGACACGACCGGATCAATGCGACTATTCCTCCGTCTGGTACAAGGTCAAGTCATACAACTCCGGCATTGGCGGTACCAGTGAGTACATCTACTTTCGCGGTGATCCCAGTGGTGGAGGGCAGTTCGGGTGCCCCTAAGAGCGCATCGTAGGATGCCGACTGTCAGGTCGAGTGTGCGCGCAGACGCGCTCGTGCGCACACTCGCTCTCCTGGTTTCGGTGATCGTGAACACGCGCGGCTCGGCGCAGCCTCCGCGTCCGAGCGGCTGGCTCGATGGCGGGATCGGACTCGGTGCGGTGATGGGCGGTTCCCGGTTCAAGGACCGGCCGGCCGCAATCGCGATGCTGCGCGGGTCGGTCAGGATTGGCAATTCCGTGGCCCTGCAGGCCGGCGCCGAGGTGTCCTGGATAGGACAAGGCTACTCCGCGGGGTGCGACGAGCTCGGCTGCTCGCGTGCCAGCACGAGTGTCTGGGGGCTTTCGGCAGGAATCGGGGTCGGGAAGTCAACGAGTGAGGGGCCTCCGATCACCGGACTGTCGCTGGGCATCGGCTCCTATCAGCTGTCGTACTTGCCCGGCATCCCGGTGCTCGGGGTGAGGGCGTCGCTGGAGCGGGTCCTGCACCGAGGGCGTTCCGTGGACGTGACGGGTCAGGTGAGCGGCCTCATCGTTCGCCCCCCCCCAGAACGGGAGTGCGGTTACGGCGTTCGGCGTCATGATCGGCGTACGACCTTGGAGAAAGTAGGGCAGTACAGCTCGAGATCGGGTGCGGCGGGATGATGTGAACCGCAATCGTTCGGTGACGGGAGTCGGTTAGGCGCGCCGTACTGTTGGGGCGATGCCCCCTTGCCCCGCCACCGCCGAGCCGAGCACACTATGGGTATGCCTGCCACGCAGGGCCACCGCTGGACGGCCGCTGAAGTGCGCGCGCTGCCGGAAGTTCCCGGCAAGCAGTTCGAGGTCATTGACGGGGAGCTGTTCGTGAGCCCCGGCCCGTCGTACGCGCACCAGTACGTCGCGGCGGAACTCATGCTGCGAATCACCGCGTACGTGCGCGCGCAACATCTCGGCTACGTCCTGATGGGCCCCGGTGACGTCGAGCCCGATCCGCACACGCTGGTGCAGCCCGACGTGTTCGTCGTCCCACCCGTTCAGGGACGCGCGCCGCGCGACTTCGCCGAAGCGGAACGCCTCCTGCTCGCGGTCGAAGTACTATCACCGAGTTCAGGCCGCAAGGACCGCGTCATCAAGCGACGCCTCTACCAGCGAATGGGAGCGGAGTACTGGATCGTGGATCCGGACGCCCGCGTGGTCGAGCGCTGGCGCCCGGGCGACGATCGCGCCGAGTTGCTCGACGAGCGAATCGCGTGGACGCCCGCAGGCGCCGGCGAGCCGCTGACGCTCGACCTGGCCGCGCTATTCGCAGAGGCGCTCGACCGCTAGCAAGCCCTACGGCACCGGCGGCAGATCCTTCGCCAGGAACGGCACGCCGTCCGTCATCCACTTGGGCGCCGGCGCGCCCTTCAGGTAGTGATCGAAGAACTGGAAGTACCGCGTTGTGAGATCCCTCCGATTCGCAAGCCCGCGCAGCCCGTGACCCTCGCCCGGGTACGCCAGCATCACCGCCTTCTTCCCGTTGTAGCGGAGCGCGTTGTAGAAGTTCATCCCTTCGCTGAACGCAACGGTCGGGTCCGCCGTGCCGTGCATGATGAGGAAGGGCGCCGTCGCGTTGGGCGCATTCGCGAGCGCTGACTCGGAGCGATACAGCTCGGGCTTGTCCCAGGGTGAGAAGCCCCAGCGTCCCTGCCCATACAGATAGTACTGGTTGCCGTTCTCGCCGCTCCCGCCCGTCACCTGGTACGACCAGCCCCACGACTGGCTGAAGTCGGAGTAGAGATCGGTCACGCCCGCGCCCATCCCGACGGCGGCAAAGAGCTTCGACCGCGTGCCGATGAACGCCGCGCCCTCACCGCCGTAGCTGTGGCCGTGCACCCCGATCTTCGCGGGATCGGCGTAGCCCATCTCGATCACCTTCCGCGTCGCGGCCTCCACGCACTCCAGCATGTCCGTGTGCGACGAACCGGTGCGGAAGTGGATGTCGGCGAGCATCGCGATGTAGCCGCGACTCACCGCCTCGATGGGCAGCGAACCCATTCCGGTGAGGAATGACGGCGCGGAGTACCGATTGAGGTTCTGCGAGTTCTTCTCGTAGAAGCTCACGATCATCGGCCGCTTCTCGCCCTGCTTGTAGTCCTCGGGCAGCGTGAGCAGTCCCTGAAGCCGCTTGCCGTCCTTGTTCTTGTAGTCGAAGAGCACGCGGCGGCCCCACTTGAACTCGGCCTGCTGCGGATTCGCGTCGGTGATCTTGCGTCCATCCACGATGTTGGGGCCCGAGACGCGCAAGTCGGGGAACTCGGCGAACGTCTGCCGCGTGAACAGGAAGCGATCCGCCTTCTGGGCGCGCACCGGGTTGCCGTACGCGGCATCGTCGTAGACGATCTCCGTCAGCTTGCCATCCTCGAGGCGCGTGAACCCGGCCTTCTTCGTGTACTCGCCGAAGGTGGCGAAGGTCAGGGGCTTCGCGAGGTCAATCTCTCGCGCGGTGCGCGCCGCGCGCGCATCGGTCGGATCAATGGGGTCGGTGCGCACGTACCGGTAACGCACCTCGTTCTTCGTGCCAACCCCTTGCGTGATGTTCCGCGGGGCCGCTCCGGCGTCGAGCGGCAGGAGCCAGAGGTCATACTTGTGCTCGACGACGACGCCCTTGCCGTCGGGTGTCCAGGCGACGACGCCATACGGCGGCCTGGGCCCCGGATGGTCGTCCTCCGTGTTCACGAAGCTGGGCGCGGTCGCGCCGCCGAGCGTGCGGGCCGAGCCGGCGTCGAGATCGTACGCCTGGTACTTGTTGTCGGCCCAGTAGAGGAACTGGCGCCCGTCAGCCGAGATGCCGGACACGCCGCCCGCGGCCGTGAGCTGGCCCTTCAGCATCAGCGTGCGCTCGCCGGTGGCGGTGTTGACGCGGTAGAAATCCGCGGCGGCGGGCTTGCGGTCGGAGAAGTACGCGCGCGCGTCGCGGCCCACGGCCCAGCGCCCGTCGAGCGACAGCTCGACCTCGCGCATCGTCGTGTCCGCCATGCGGACGTACTTCCGCGCCGTGACGTCGGCTACCTGGCGGAAGGTGAAGTTGCGCTCCTGCTCGGCGCGAATCATCTGCGCCGACTGGATGCGCGTGTCCTCTGTGCGCCAGACGTCCACGTCAGGGATCGAGTCCGTGCTGCGGCGCCGCGCCGTGTCGGGCGCGGTCACTTGCGGCTTGGCCCCGAAGAAGATCCGCTGCTTGTCCTCGCTCCAGGCGAGCGGCGCGCGCTCGCTCACCACCCATCCCCGCTCCCAGTTGGGCGCCTTCGTCGGGTCGAGCGCGGCCGGCTTCACCTCGGGGTTCTGGAGCGCGTCGCGCACGCTCGGGAACGCGAGGATGACATTCTCGCGCTCGCGCATCCGCTCCACCGGACTTCCCTTGAGCAGGGCGAGGCCCTCGCCGTCGGCGGTCCAGGCGATGCGCGAATAGCGCTTCGCATCGTTGTCGAGCGTATACGGCCGCCCGCTCTTCAGGTCAATCACGATGAGGCCGTTGCCGTCGTTGACCGTGGCGTCCACCGTGTAGGCGAGGAGGTCGCCCTTTCTATTAAAGGAGATGTCGCCGACGCTGCCGAGGAGCTGGCCGCGGCCGCCGCTGAGGTCCACGAGAATCACATCCACGCCGCGCGGGTTGATCGCGCTGGCTCCGGCGTCGCCACCGGCAGCGCCACCGGGGCCGCCGCCCGGAGCGCCCGGCGGGCCGCCGGGTGCGCCGCCGCCTCGACCGCCCTCACCGCCGGCCGGAGTCGGCGGGCGACGCCTGAGGATCAGGTGGCTCGACGTCGCGGCGAAGGTGGCGCTCTGCATGTCCTTCCACACCTGCGTGGCGCCGGTGGCGAGCTCACGAAGCTCGAACCGCCGGAGCGGCGTGGGCGCCGTCGCCCCGCGGCCCCCCGCCTGGCCGGCGGGCTGCCCTGTGGGCGTCTGGGGAGGCGGGGCAGCCGTGTCCGGTGCACCACCGCCGGCACCACCCGCGCGTCCACCGCGACCGCTCGGCCGCTGCGGCATCGAGTCAACCTGGTAGACGAGCCAGCGCGAGTCCGCGGAGAAGGTCGGGTTGGAGGCGTGCGCGATCTCCACGTCCTGGTTCGTGTCGAGGTTGCGTAGGCGGAGCACCGGCTTCGAGTCGTTCTGGAGGACGTTGGTGAAGCGCAGCACGCTCGCCACCCAGCGTCCGTCGGCGGAGATCTGCGCGCCCTCGATGGCGCGCCATCGCGAGTAGTCGCTCACGCCGAGGACCTTCTTCTGGCCGGCCTCGGAACCGCCGGCCTGTGCGAGTGCGGGTGCCGCGGGCGACGCGAGCGAAAGGGCCAGGGTTGCGGTCGCGATCAGGCGACGGAGCGCTACGGCGAATGGGAACACAGGGCTCTCCTCGCGGGCGAGGTGCGGCGATGGGGCGTGGGCATCGGTCCGGCGCCTTGGTCGGGAACCGGCATTCAGAAAGAAACTAACGGCGCTTGGGCGAGGCGGCGAATGGCGATCGGATTGCAGTCTTCGAGAATCAGCTATACGCTTGGCCCACCCGAGGCACGCACGCAGACAGTGCCCTCGAAGAGCGGACTCCAGTCTTCAAGGAGGAGCTGATGAGCATCGGTCCACGTGCGGGAATCCTCCTGACGCTCATTTCGTCCACCGCCGTGACCGCCGCGGCGCCCGCCCCGCAGCCGCCGGTGCGCTGGACGCTCGACGCGACCCCGGCCCTCACGCTCGGCGCCAACGAGCGCGATACCGTCGGCATTTTCCAGACCGTGCTCGGCGCGACGCGGCTCCCCGATGGCTCGATCCTCGTGGGCGACCGGGGCGAGTTCGCGCTCAGACTCTTCGGGCCGACGGGCGCGCCGCTTCGTTCGTTCGCGCGGATCGGGTCGGGCCCCGGAGAGGTGCAGCGGATCGCAGGCCTGTTGCGATGCGGAGATTCGATCTACGCACACGATTCGCGGCAGGGGAATCTGTACTCGGTCTTCACGCTGGCCGGACGATTCGTGCGGTCGTTCCGCTTCGCGTCGCCGCAGTCCGGGTTCCCGCCGTACCAGACCGCGTGCAACGGGCGCGGCGACTTCGTCCATCTGGGCTATCAGTCGCCACGCGACATCAAGGCGGGCCCGTATCGCTCCACGTTGCCGGTGTGGCTCAGCGGCGCCGACTCGGCGATCCGTCGCCTCATTGACTCCGTTCCGGGATGGGAGGCCTGGGGGCAGGTGCGCGATGGGCGGATGGCAGGAGCACGCGCGCTCCCGCTCAGCAGGCAACCCGTGCTCGGCGCGGGACGCACGCAGTTCTACGTCGGGAGCGGCGATCAGTTCCGGATCCGCGCCCTCGATTCGTCCGGCCGGGAAGTGGCCGTGCTGCAGCGGACCGCATCGGCGGACGCGGTGTCCGAGGCGGACGTGCGCAACGAGATGGAGCGTGAGATCTCGATCCGCGGTGAGAGTTGGCGGCGACGCACGGAACAGGACTACGCCGAGATGAAGCTGCCCACCACCCTTCCGCCCTACACCATACTCATCGTTGACGAGAGCGATTACGTCTGGGTGCGCCCGTGGCCGCGCGCGGCGTTGGCGTCGCTCCGGTGGTCGGTCTTCGATCCCCGTGGCAGGCTCGCGGCCGAGGTTGACGTTCCCGCATTCCTGGAGGTCTTCGAGATTGGGCGGGAGTATCTGCTCGGCCGTTACTTCGATCCGAACGAGGCGGTTCCCCAGGTACGCCTGTACCGGCTGAGGAGATAGGGCGCCGGAGGACGCGCCACGACCGTCAGCATTCCGGCGGCGTCCACGATGTACAGCTCGCCACCCTTGATGGCGATACCCGTCGGACGCGTGAGACCGGGAATCGCATGCGCCGCCACCACCTGCCGCAGCCCGAGGTCGATCGTCAGCAGCGTGCCGTACGCGGCGCTGAGGGTGAATAGCTGCCCGTCCGCGACCGCCGCCCCGGTGACGGTGAGTTCGTCGAGCGCCCGATTGGGGCCGAGTGTGAGGCCCGATTCCGGTGAGAGGGGCGGAGAGTACTCCTCGGACAGCGTGAGGTCGCGCCGGTCGAAGCGCGAGACGATCAGGCGCTTCACCCGGTTGTTCGGGACGGTGACGGTGTACACCGCGTTCGAGGCCGGGTCGTAGGCCGCCGACATGATGTAGAGCAACCGGGCGCGTACCGTGGCGAAGCGCGAGCGCGATATTTCGTCGAACCGGTCACGCGACTCGAGGAAGAAGCGGAAGTTGGAGTCCGCACTCGCCTGATCGTTCGGCCGGAGGATGACATAGCTCTTGTTCTCGCCGACCGCGATGACCGCACCCGCGTCGAGGAACGCGGTGCCGGCGATGCGGCCGACGTCCACCGAGAAGCCCGGGTCGATGATCGTATACCGGTTGACGCGCGCGAGGGTGCCATCGGTGAGGTAGACCCCCTTGGCGGTCGTCAGCAGGAACTGATCCGTCGCCAGGTCGTACGCGAGGTCCGTGGGCGATCCGTCGAGCGTGAGCTTCAACGGCTTCCGCTCCTTCACCGTGAGCGGCGGCAGGTTCACCAGCGGCCCGACGGCGGGGTCGCTGACCACCGTGACAAGACCCGGCTTGTGGACGGCCCAGCGTCCGCGCAGAGAGATACGCACAGGGTTCCATTCCTCGAGCGACCAGGTCCAATGCCTGGGACTGAACGAGAAGCGCACGGGATCGCTCTGACCCATGAATGGCGGAGGACCGGTGCTGGCGAAGGCCTGTACGATGTTGGCTCCGACGACCACGAGGAAGGCGCCGCCCGCCAACCGTTCGATGCCCCGCAGCGTCCGCGGATCGGTCTGGAGGTGCTCGCCCCGCACCATCAGCAGCAGCGCGCCCATGACCACCACGCACACCCAGTAGATGAAGAGCGCCCACGAATACGTGTGCGCACCGAGTATCTCGGTGCTGAAGCCCTGTCCGACATCGCGTGCGGCGTGCATCCCGGTATGGCGCATGCCCATGAAGATGCCCCAGGCCGCAATGAGCACGGCCATGCCGATGTACTTCGGCTTCGGACCGAATCGCAACACAAAGAGCCCGACGAGCGAGATGAGGATCATGCCGATGCGCTGCTCCCAACACATCACGCACGGCGAGTCGCCGCGGGCAAACCCGAGCCAGAAGACGGCCATCCCGACCGGGACGATGGTGAGAAACAGGATGGCCAGCGCGAGGACGGTGAACAGGATGTCGTGCCGCACCAATGGCTGGTGGGCTCCCGGGACCGCTGATGAAGTCTGGTCCATGGTCAGTAGTTCACGCCGGGCAGAAGCCCGGTGCGCGTGGCCACCGAGAACAGGAAGACCATCAGGATGGTGCTGATGACGAGGAGCCTGAAAGCCAGGCGTTCCCGGCCTGGCCTTCGAAGCACGAGGAACGCGGTGGTGAAGATCAGGACAAGGTTGAGGAACTCCACAGCAATACTCCCGGGCGCCGAGTCATGGGTTGGCGGTCAATCAGTGTTGCCACCTCGGCAATTCTGCCCGTCGGAGGGCTGGGCGCAATGTCTGATAACGCTGCGGTTCAGCGGCGGCGCGCCGCGCCGTCCGTCCCGGCGTGGCGACGCCCTTGATGAGTAGCCACAGCGCGAGCGTCGTTTCGAACACGAGCATGGGCATCCACACCAACCAGGTTACCAGTCCGCAGAAGACGCCTGCGAGCTGCAGCGGATGGAGACAAGCATACTCAGAACGCCGATGCGGTAGGTCAGCCCGGCGGCCGTGATGTTGCGGGCGGTCGCCGTTGCGTCGCCGGGGACAATGCAGGTCCTGGTGATGTACCTGGTCAAGACCGCCGGTAGCCCCATCAGCACATAGAGCACGCCGATGGACCGCGCCGTCGGTTTTTTCGAGGTCGTGTCGCTGCTCCAGGGCTCGTACTGCTGACTACGAACGCATCGTGATCGCCGGATCAATCCGCGCCGCACGCAGCGCCGGAATCCAGCACGCGACGATCCCGATCGCCGCCATCGTCACCGCCACGCCGATGAACGTGATCGGGTCGTGCGGCGCGACGCCGAAGAGCAGTCCGCGAATGACCCGCGCGGCGAAGAGGGCCCCCGTCACTCCCAACACGAGGCCGATTGCCAGCAACACGCCCCCTTCCCTCAGGATCATCCGCTGCACCCGGCCGCGGTCGGCCCCGAGGCTCATGCGGATGCCGATCTCGTTGGTACGCGCGCTCACCGAGAATGCCAGGACACCGGCGATGCCCACCGCCGCGATGAGCACCGCCAGGATGCCGAACGAGGACACGAGCGCGGCATTCAGGCGCCGGGGCGAGACGCTCTGATCCTTGATCTGCGCCACGGTCAGCACGTTCTCGATGGGAGCGGTCGGCGCGATGCGTCGGACGATGCGCGTCGCCGCCGCCGTCAGGCCCGACACGTTGCTGTCGGCGCGGATCACCAGCCCGCCTCCGATCGCCAGCATCTGCGCGAAGGGCATGAACACCACGGGTCGGGGCTCCGCGTCCAGCCCGCCATCCTGTGTATTGCCGGCGACGCCGACGATCGTGCGCCAATCGGCGCTGATGGGCGTGAACCGCAGCACGTCGCCCGTCCACGCGATCCGTTGTCCGACCGGGTCCTCATTCGGGAACAACCTGGCCGCGAGCGTCTCGTTGATGATCACGACCTTGCCGGAACCCGCCTCATCGGTCGTGGCGAACGGGCGGCCCGTGAGCAGGGGAATTCCCGCCGCGCGGAAGTACTGGGGATCGGCGGTGCGAAGCTCGGCGTGCGGCAACGCTTCGCCGACGGCGAGTGCTTTGCCCTCTGCCTTGACGTCGAACTGGACATTCGAGCTGCGGAGCGGCGCGGGGGAGCCGATTGCCGCGTCCACGACACCAGGGAGGGCGGCGATCGCGTCGCGCATGCGACCGTAGCGTTCCTTGGCCGAGGCGTCGGCCGCGGGATTGAACAGGAGCTCTGTCGGGGTCAGCAGCGACACCTGCATCGTGAGCACTTCCTCGGTCTTGAGGCCTGTGCTCACCTGGGCGAGCTGAATCATCGTCCGCGTGAGCAATCCGGCGCCCGCGAGGAGCACGACGGACACCGCGATCTGCGCGACGACGAGTCCGCGCTGAAGTCGCTGCCTCCTCAGGCCGCCGCTCATCCGACGCACGCCCGCGGAGATCCAGCCGGCGAAGGTGCCTTCCCTCGGCAGCGAAGCCACGAACGAGAGCAGCAGGGCGAGCGTGACCGAAAGCGCGACGGTGAAGCCAAGGACCACGGCGTCGAGACGGATCTCGTTCGCGCGCGGCGAATACCGCGCGGCGAACGAGATGAGCAGCCGGACGCCGCCGATCGCCATGAGCACGGCGAAGACAGCACCCGCGAGCGTAAGCACGAGATTCTCGGCCAGCAGCAACCGCCGCAGCCGCGCCACGCCCGCGCCGAGCGCCGCGCGCACCACGAGTTCGTGCTCTCTGCGCACGCCGCGCATCAGGGTGAGGTTGGCGACGTTGGCGGCCGCGATGATCAGAACGAACGCGGCGGCCCCCATGAGCAGCCACAGCGTGAGACGCGCCCGCTCGCCGAGCGCCTCGTGAAACGGGATGACGGCAACGCGATAATGGGACGCGGGATCGTAGGCACCGTTGAACCGGCTCTGCATCCGCGCGTAGGCCGCGGCGACCTCGGCCCTCGCCCGCTCGAGCGTGGCGCCCGGCGCGAGGCGCGCGACCACCTCGGTCATGCGATGGGTGCGCCCCTCCACCATCGTCGCGCTCAAGTGGTGCTCGCTGTTCACCATGTTGAGCAGCGCGTCCACGCGGTCAGGAAAGAACGGCGCGGGCTGAAGGACCCCGATCACCGTCACCGACTTCCTGTCCAGCGTCAGCTGCCTCCCGACGATGCTGGAATCTCCGCCGAAGCGTCTCATCCAGAACTCGTGCGTGAGCACTGCGACGGGCGGAACACCGGGCCCGTCGTCGCTCGGCCGGGTCAGCCTGCCCAGCACGGGTGAGAGCCCCATCACCTCGAAGTAGTTGCCGGTGACCAGGCCCACGTTGATGCGTACGGCGCCGTCGTCACTCTGATGGATCGAGGTCCACGGGGAGTACTCGGCGATGCCGGCCAGTGATGGGGCTCCATCGCGCAGATCGCGGACCTCCGGAACCGAGAAGACGATGTTCGTTCCTCCCGGTCCGTCCATTGACTGTCGCAGGTAGACGAGCCGATCGCCGTCACGGTGAGGGAGCGGCTTGAGCAGCACGCCGCGCACGACACTGAAGATCGCGGTGTTGGCGCCGATGCCGAGCGCCAGGGTGGTCACGACGACGGCGGCGAAGGCGGGGCTGCGTCGCAGCGCCCGCAGCGCGTACCTGATGTCGGCCGCAACGCTCTCGATCCACGGCAGTCCGCGCCGATCGCGGACCGCCTCGGCGGCCTGGGTGAGGCCACCGGACGTGAGCAACGCCCGCCGGCGCGCCTCGTCCGCAGGCACGCCACGCCGGATGTGCTCGGCCGTTTCCATCTCGAGATGGGCCCGCAACTCTTCCTGAAGCTCGGCGTCCGCGCGGTGTTTCGTGAAGACGCCGGCGATGCGCGCGAGCGCGGCGCGAAGGTGTCTCATCGTGCCTCCCGTTTCGGCGCCAGAAATGCGGCGATCAGATCGGTGGTCTGGTGCCATTCGTGCGCTTCACGGGCCAACTGCTTCCGACCCGCGGCGGTGAGGGCATAGTACTTCGCGCGACGATTGTTCTCGGACTGGCGCCATTCCGCGGTGACGAAACCCTCTTGCTCAAGCTTGAGAAGCGCGGGGTACAGCGTGCCATAGTTGAGCGTGAGGCGGTTCTTGCTCGTCTCCTCGATGCGGCGAGCGACGCCGTAGCCGTGAAGCGGTCCGAGTACGTCGAGGGTTCCGAGAATCATCAGGGCGAGCGTGCCCTGCTTCACGTCCAGTTTCTCCGCCATGTTCCGTCCTATGGGAGTCCCATATGACGGTAATGTGGAGAGTCGGATCACGCAATGGGGGTGTCGAGCGCGCGGATGTTCGCTGATTCAGTGCGTGTCGTTTCGCATCGTCAACGCGCGGCCGACAACCGCGCGAGCGTGCCGCGCATTCTCCAGTCTCGCCTTGCCCGACTGTTCAGGGACAACGTCACAGCTCCTGTCGCGCGACGCGTATACCGTGCCGCTCCAGCGCCGGGAACACGAGTTCGTGAGGGACCTCGATCGGCGTGCGGAGGCCCGGGCGGCCGAGCGCCCCATCGAGAATGAGCCGCGCCCCGCGGGCGAGCGTGAACCCCACCGTGCGCTGCATCGCCGTGAAGCCGGTCGCGAAGTCCCGCCGGTCCACCAGGTCGTACACCACGCGCACGCGCTTCCCTTCCCGCCTGCCGCGCACGTCCACCCGGATCCACGCGAGGTCCTCGTCCGCGTCGCCGTACTGGAACTGCGGCTGCGCCGCGAGCAGCGCCGCCGTGAACGCGATCGGCGACACCGCGACGCCCTCCACCGCGACCGGCGTGGAGTCGAGGAACCCGCTCCTCACCATCACGTTCCAGAAGGCGCAGTGCCCGGGGAGCCGGCCGGTGTAGCGTGCCATTTCGCGCACCTTCCCGCTGAGCCCGAACAGTTCCGCGTAGTGCACGGCGTCGCCGTTGGGATAGCATTCGAGCGGAGCGCCGATCGCCGGCAGCTCGACGAGGTGATGGCGTCCCGGCTCGAACAGCGTTGCCGGGGCGATCTCCACCGGCTCGCCGCCGGTGATGATCCGCGCCGGGCGCCGGTACGACCGCATCACGCCGATCGGCGACCACGAGAACCTGTAGCCGAGCGGGTTGTCCCGCGCGCGCGGCCCGGGGATGCCGGCGCCGTAGGCGCGGAACTCCTCGACTTCCTCGACGTCAGCCAGTGCCCGTGCACCAAGGATGAGGTCGAGTCCGGGATCGAGCCCGAACTCTGGGAGGATGACGATCCCCTTCTCCCGCGCCGCGCGATCGATCTCCCGAATAGCCTGCTCCGTCGCGGCAATGCTCCCCGCGTCCTGCTCCTGCGGGTCACGAAGGTACATGCTGCTCACGAGGCTCACGCCACAGCCGGCAGCGAGCCGGGCCATCGGGAGCGCGAACGGGCCCGGCAGCGCCTCCACCACGACGTCGGCCTCGCGCATCAGCGCCGCGATCCCGGCCTCGTCCGTGGCGTCCTGGACCTGCGCGGCAACGCGCGACGCGGGATAGCGCCGCACGCTCGCCTCCACGCCCGGATCACGGTCGGCCACCACGACGTGGATCGCCTCGTCGCCGGAGACGAGGTCGTGCAGCGCCGCCTTCCCCTGCGCGCCGCAGCCGAGGAGGAGGACGCGGCGCGTCATCGAGACGTGTGGATGACGCCCGGGTTCCGGTGTCCGTTCATCCGGACCGCGAGTGGCCTCTTGAACTCGAGCAACCGCACGTTGCTCGCCTCAGCGGTGGCGGGGCTGCGACGCCCGAAGAACCACGGCATTCGGCTGCCCTCCGTTCTCAGTGGCGGCTCGCTCAGGGCCTGCACGATTCCCTCGTTCGGAATCCGACGCGTCCGAGCTGGGCCTTCTCCCTCCCGGGAGTTTGGCCCCGCAGTTTGGCTGCGTCAACGCGTGCATCCGACCGGCTCCGCTTCCGGTGAATGGCGCCTTTCACGTCGGCGATGATGTCGGCGAGTTTCGGTGAGTTGACCGGGCCGAGCTTCAGGTGCACGTTGCGCATCAGGCGTCGCGCCACGAGTGTTCGTGGTCACGCGGTCTATCTGCGAGCTGCCGACCGCGCGGTGTCCATCTCTCGACAGTTGAGGAGCGACAGCCTATGAGCGCGAACGGTGGCGGCGAGCGGGTACTGGTATCGTATCTTACCCTCAGGCGGGTGGTGGGTATCCTGGGCGTTCTGCTGCCCGTGCTGCTCGCGCTGGGTTGTCTCGTGTTCGGCTCGTGCGCCGAGCTCCGGAACTCGATCAGCGACTACTACGGCACTGAGATGCGGGACGTCTTCGTGGGCATCCTCTTCGCGATCGGGTGGTTCCTGTTCTCGTACAGGGGCTACGATCGCAAGGACGACATCGCGGGCAGTCTCGCCTGCCTCTTCGCCCTCGGTGTGGCGCTCTTCCCTGCGACCAGCGAGAGCAAGGCGATACGGACCGCGCACTTCCTTTCCGCGGCCGCGTTGTTCCTGGTGTTGTCGTGCTTCTCGCTCTACCTCTTTCGCAAGACAAAGCCGGGTGTTCCCCCGACCCCGCAGAAGGTATGGCGGAACAGGATCTACATGGCCTGCGGCGTGATCATGCTGGCGTGCATCGCATCGGTCGCCGTGTACCTCCGCTTTCTCCAGGACACGTCCGTCGCCGCGATCAAGCCTGTGTTCTGGTTGGAGTCGTTGGCGTTGTGGGCCTTTGGTTGGTCCTGGTTCGTCAAGGGCGAGACGCTATTGAGGGACGCGTAGCGGGGGTGATCGTGGAGTGGGCACGGGGCTGCCTGCCGATCGCGGTTGGTCAGGCGGCCGAGGCGTTCGGGTCTCCGTAGAAGCAGTACGCGGCGTAGGTGTCCTCCCCCGTGGCTTCGTCATAGGCGAGGGCACGAATCTCCCGCATGGTGTCCGCAAAGCCCTTCCGCGCTGCGCCGGGGGGCGGAGTGACGGCCGCCTCGTAGAACTTCCTGGCAACCTCGTAGGCGATGGTGTCCTTGACGCTCCAGAGCGGCGCGATCACCGCCGCGGCCCCGAGGTCGAGGAATGCCGCGGCGAACCCGCCGATGCCGGCCAGCGCAACCGTGGGCCGGCCGACTTCGCAGGCGTTGAGAAAGACCATTGGCCGCACCTTGAACGCCTGCGCGAACGGCGGGATGGCGGTCACCTCGAGCGAGGTCAGCCGCTCTTCGCCGCCTTCGAGAAAGATGGCCTGGACGTCGCTCTCGTCTCCGCCGGCGCCATGGCAGACGAAGTGCAACAGCGACCGCCCGCCGGCGGACAGACATTCCTTGATGCTGCTCAAGTTCCCCGGCTCGACCTTCCTGCCGGGCACGGCGGCGAGTACGAGCGCCACCTCTTCGGCGGATTTTGCAAGGGGCGCCGGGTCGGTCTCGTAGGTCGGCGCGATCACGTAGCAGTCCTTCAACGGTACCGTGGGTGGCGGAGACTGGTGATCGTCTCTGGTCCAGCGGCCCACCTTGAACTCCACCCCGAGCGCCGCCCGGGCCTCCCGGGTCCCATCCTTCCCTCTGCGGTACGGAACCATCAACTCCCACGGAATGTTCGGCTCGTCGGACGTGATGAGGATGGACGTCGGCGGCGTGCCCCGGTCAATGAGACCCCAGAGCACCTTCTTGAACGAGTCCGGCGCGGCCTTGTATAGCTGCCTCCCGGCGCCGATCAGGCTGTAGGCGCGGTGGTTCTTGTCGTCGACGAACTCCTTCATGTATTCCCTGACCAGAGCGCCGCTCTGCTTCGTGAGATACCAGTTCTCCGGCTGCGGCTGTTCCTCCAGCGTGAGCAGCCGCGACGAGACCTTGCAGACGAGGTGCTGACACGTCCGCTCCGGATCGGTGATCTCGATGGTGAGATCGGCCGAGGGAACTCCAGGCGTGATCAGGAAGCCGGCGGCGGGCGGTCGCCGCGCAGGCGCTCCGGCGGGGCCGACGGCCGGCTCGGAGGGCGTGAGCTCGACTGCGCGGCTGACCTGGCCTGACGGCCTGCCCTGATAGGTGAAATACGCGAAGAGGACGGCGCCCGCCGGATCGTCTATCTTGTCCGCCACTCGCACCGTGAATGGCACCGGCCGGGATTTCTTCTCGCGCACGTCGAGTGTGATGACCCCCGCCTTCGGCTCGGCCACGATGAAATGGCTGCTGCCGGCCATCCAGACGTCCACCAGATACGTTTTCTGATCGAGCTTCTCTTCGATTTCGAGGTCCTGGGACGTTTCTCCGGCCCGTGGCTTCTGTGTGTCGAGGTACACTTCCACCGTAAACGAACCGCCCGGTCCGGGAGTTCCCGGGGGCAAATCAATGTGCGGAGTGCGCCGGATCACGCCGGGCATCTCCGGGCCCTTCGCCACTTTCGAGGTGGCGCGCGTCGGCGCACGCCGCGCAGCGGGACGCTCGGCTTGACTGGTGGTCGCTCGCACCGTTGCGCGAGTCGCTTCAACGGAGGTCTCGAAGAATTCCGCTGTGTGGGCGACGGGACGCTCCGGAGAAAGGAAGGCGCCGCCGCCCCAGCCGCGTCCACCTCCACCTCCACCCCCCTTCTTCTTGTGGCCCCACACCTTCTTGGCCAGGTGCGGCGCCCGGCTCTTTTTCACCAAGTTTGGTCTGGCGCGCTTCACGGCTTTCTTCGCTCCCGCGCCGTTCATTCTGCGCGGCGGCTTCATACCGCCTTTGGCCAGTCGTGCCAGCAGCACACGTGCCTGCGCTTGGTACGGTCCCTTGACTCTGGCGACTCTCAGGAGCAACCGGCGCGCCTCCGCGAACCGCCTTCGCGCGATCAGGGCTCGCGCCCGTGAGAGCAGTACTCGCGCCCGATCGGAGGCGAGCGCGGCGGCGCTCCCGGCCTTCGCGGCGCTCGGCTTCACGGACTTACGCAATTGTTTCTCTGGCATGCTCCACCCCGTCCTCGTCCAGGTAGCGCGCCTCGATGCGATCGCCGATGAGATCGAGCACCGCGAAGCCCATTTTGGCCCAGTGCTCCAGGCCGTGCTTGATGCAGGCGCGATGTTCGTAGGTGCCCGGTGCCTTGACCGGATCACCCGCCTTGTGCCACTGGTACACCGGCACGCCGCCGTCACCGAGGCAGCGGCCGAAGGCAACTTCCACGTTCGTTGAGAAGTGCATGCAGCGGTGCTCGTGCCCCCAGAACCAGGCGGTGACCGGCTTGACCTCGAGGATCGGGGAAACTTTGGCGATCAGGTCCTTCGCGACGCTCTCGTATGCACTGACGAATTGATGGTGGCTCAAGAGGAGGGTCTTCCGATTGCCGGAGCTCCTGAGCTCGTCGCGCAACCAGTCCGATTGAGGATCCTTGAGACCTCCGTCATCCCACGCCGAATCGAGACCGAGAATCTTCCAGTTCGCGTTCACCAGGCTGAAGAAGCTCGACGGTCCGTTGGCGTTCGAATGCCAGGGAGCAAAGCGCGGTTCCTTGAGCGCCGTGCCGAAGTAGGCGTGCCCGCCCGAGTACATGTCGTGATTGCCGTTGAGGCACCACGAGCCGATCGTGCCGGCCTCCGCTTGTTGCACCGGCCAGTAGGGGAGGAACCGGCGCTGATACTCGTGGTCCCAGCCGGAGTAGTACACGTCGCCGAGGTGGATCACGTGCGTTGCCACCCCGTCCTTCCGGGCCGCCACCACCTCCTTTCTCATCTGCTTCGCGACGGCGCGGGCGCGGGGCACTCCGCTTCCCCAGTCGCCCACGAGCACTAACCGGGCCCGCGCGGGAATCGTCGCCGGTTTGGCGGGCGCGTCGTTGAATGCGTGCCGCTTCCGGAACAGACGGATCCCCTCAGCCAGCTTGGCGCGGACCCAGCCAAGGTCGGTGATCGAGAATTTGTCGAAGATGCGGCGGCCCGGCGGGGCCGCCCGCGGCTGCTCGAAGCCGAGGGAAAGGTCGGTCACCGGATCGGTCGTCTTGCCACCGCGGCGATCAGCCCCCGGCGCCTCCTTCTTGATGAGCCTCCGGTATTCCGGCTCCTGGTACAACGCGTCGAGCGCGGACTGGAGGAGACTGATCACCCAGTCGCTGCTGATGAAGGCGCGATCCTCGATCGGGGGAGGCTGGGTGTCTGCCCCCCCGCCGCGGCGGCCCTCGGCGGGCGGCAGCGGATAGCTGCGCGGCCCAGTCGGGGTCTGCCGGTCCCGGGCTACCGCCGCCGTCAACTCCTCGAGCACGAGTCTCGCGTCCTCCGGCGACACCGTTCCCTGCGAGCGACGGTCGCCGACGTCGGTGGGGAGCTTCTTGATGTCCTCGATGACCCGGAGGACAACATCTCGATTCAGGAATTCGGCGATCATGGTGATGACGCTCGATCGATGGGGTCAGGAGGAGATTCTGCCTCCGAACGGACGCTTTGGTAAGGTTCTGCGCTTCTCCGGACGGGTAGTGCGTGTAGGTCGCCCTCCGGCTCATTGACCCCGCGGGCTGTTCGCCGAGCGAGAATCCCGACGATGTCACGTTCGGTGCGACCGCCACGCTCGTCACGGACACGCCGATGGCGCGAGCGGTGATCCTGCCCATGAGCCCGCTGACGTTTCCCGTGTTCGGGCTCCCGGGCGGCAAGGCGAAGGCGACATACACGGTGAGCGTTGGACCGTTGGTGGAGGTCACGGCGACCCTGGCTCTGACTTGCCGCAATCCGGCTGGCGAGACGAACGCGAGTGGCGGGACCACGCTCGAGCGCGGGCAAACGGTGCGCTGCACGGCATCCGTGAACCCGCCATGTCGATCTTCTTCGCGCCGGACCCGAGTGCGGTCAAGGTCGGAATCATTTCGACGGGACCGAATACGCGCCATGCCCACCTGACGGATGCCCCGGTGCTGCCCCGCGGACAATGGTGGTTGAATTCGGAGCTTGTCGTGGGCGGACGGCGGCGCAACGACCAGAACGGTGGATTACAACGATCCATGAGCATCCAGAGTACGGCGCATATCAGCAGGCGATTTCATCGGATGCGATACGCGATTCTCTGCGGCGTCGCGTTTGTCGCCATTCGCGCAAGCGTCGCGGGTGCGCAGACGCCACCCGGCACGCCGCCCGACGACAAGGACTGCAAGAAGGCGGCGAGAATCGTGGAGAAGGGCAAGCCGGAGAAGAAAGAGGAGTGGGCGTTTGCGGTCCTGCCCGCCTGCGCGCCCGCGACCAGCGTGCCAGCCGCGGTTTCCGCCATCGCCGCGATGCACGCCGAACAGGACACGTCGGCCCTGTACCACGTGTGGACGCCGTTCTTCGGCGTGCTGGACGTTGCGATCACGAATGCGTTCGTGGACGGGATCGCCGATCGTGCTGCGACGCAGGAGGCGCGCGTCGTGGCCGCGCTGGGACTTGTAGCGCAGGTCACGGATGCCACCATCGTTATCACCTACGCGGCCGCGGCGGGATCTGGTGGCGCCTGCCAGATTGGAATGTGGTCGGCGACAAGAACGACAATCGGGAATGCGCCGACGCAATCGACCGCCACAAGCGTGCTTTCGAGGCTCGGCCCGCTCGCGGACGATCCGACAGCGCCGGCAGCGGTTCGAAGCGCTGTTTTGAACCAGTGGAGTTGACCCGGGTCGACTCCGGTCATGAGGGTCGCCTATCGCACGATCCCGTACCGCACCACGAACGGCACGCCATCCTCGTCCGGCACCACCGCGTACAGCTTCTCGTCGCGCACGAGGAACGGCAGGTACTTCCCGAACATCACCGGTGCGTCGAGGGTCGCGAGCTGCACGCCGTTCCGTGACCACACGTCGAGCGCGAGGCCGGTCGGGCCGCGGCGCCGGACCCAGAGCCGCCCCTTGTCGTCCACGTTGATTTCACTGATCCGCGGGTAGCGCCTCGGCACGCGCGACGCGTCCACGGTGCCGGAGGGGTACGCGCTCGTGCGCTTCTCGAGGTCGGCGATCACCGAGTCACGCACGCGCGACGGCACCTGCACCACCGGCGCTTTGCCGTGGATCTCGGCAAGCGTCTCGCCCGCGCCGAGCGTCATCAGCTTGATGTGGTAGTCGGAACCCAGCCCACACCACCACGCCCCCGACGGATCGATCCGGCTCACGCGGATCGGCGCCAGCGGAACCTGCATCCCGCCGCCCCCCCGCGCCGTCCGCCAGCTGAAGGTCCACTGCGAGCCTTCGTCCACGCCCGGCAGGCACGGGGGAATCTCCAGCGTGTCGAACTTGGCGCTGGCCGGATCGAACCGCCGGACGACCGTCGTCCCGGGCGCGTTCCCGGCCGCGTGTCTCGGGACAGTCTCGAGCACCCGCCCCTGCGCATCAATCACCCCGTCCCAGCGATACCCCCACCCCCACGGCGGCACGCGCACCTGCTTCAGGAACGCTCCGTCTGCGGTAAACACCGTGAACCGTGCGTTGCTGTGGTCGTTGACCCACAGCGACCCGTCGGGTGCAGTGCGGATTCCGTTGGGCTGCGTGAACTCGCCCGGCCCCGCTCCCTTCCGCCCCACGAGACGCACGAACTTCCCGCCCGCGTCGAAGAGGCGGATCTCCTGCGCCTGGTAGTCGAACACGTAGATCTGGCCGCGGGCGCCCAACGCGATGTCACGCACGTCGTTGAGCGACGCCGCCCCGCTGTCCGCGCCGCCGATCCGCAGTTCCTCCACCAGCCGCCACCTCGGCTGCGCCTCGGCGCGCGCCGCGAGCGCGACGGCCAGCGCGCCGATGAGGGTGGCCCGGCGCACGGGATTCGCAATGCGCGGGTACCGGTCGCCCCGGCACCTTCCAGGTCCGTGTCGCCTTCGATCGTCGTGCACTCGTGTGGTTCTGGAAAGAGCCGAGGTCGGAGGGCGGCAGCTGAGGCCGCCCGATCCTACCGGCCGAGCGTGACCGCGATCACGACGCCCACCACGGCGAGGAGCGTGGTGGTCGAGAGCCCAACGATCCACCGGAACAGCCGCGCCTCGAAGGCATCGAACCGGGCGTCAAGGGCGGCAAAGCGCCGCTCGAGATTCGCCTCGAAGGCACCGAACCGCGCGTCAACGGCGGCAAAACGCCGCTCGAGCCTCGTCTCCAACTCCGCGAGGCGCTGCCCCAGCTTCGCCTCGAACCGCACGAAGTTGGCTTCGTTCAGCTCCCTCAAGCCCGACTGGTAGGTGGCGTCCACGGCATTAAACCACTCGACGAGCTCGTTGGTGAGCTGGTCCCCGAATCGTTCGTAGAACTGCCGCGACAGTTTCGCGGTGACGGGCATCCGACCCTCCAGTGGCGGAACCGGACGCCAAGATAAGCGTACGCTCGGCGCGCTCCGTCATCAATCCCTTGCGGTGCGGATCGCAGGATTGCGGGTCGTCCACGGACGTGCTGCGTCCCTCTCACCGAGAATGGCCGCGCCTCCGTCCCCTTGCCGCGATCCGGGCCTCTCGGCGCCCCAGGAGCCGGGGAGCAGGGCAAGCGGTCGCACCGAGCGAATGGCCGAATGACGCCGGAGTGACGCTGGCGTCCGTGCGTGCCGTCCATGCACGCCATTCTCGCAGTCCTCGCGACCATCGGCGTCGGCGCCGGTGGCGGGCGGTCGAGCGCGACGCAAGCGTTGCCGCGGCAGCAGCACGTAGACACTGTGGTCGTGAGCCGACAGACTCTCGAGCCTGTCCTGCTCGACTCCACCGCGTGCCGCTCGCCGGACGCGGGGCGCGGGTTCTGGCCGACGCCGCCGAGTACGGTGCAGGCGGCGTCCGCTGCGCTCATGGCCGACGACCGCGTGGCGCTGATGGACCTCGACGCGGAAGTGATGCGCCTGTTCGCGCCCGACGGCCGCGAGCTCGCCCGGCTCGGCCGCCGAGGCGCGGGGCCAGGCGAGTTCGGGCAGCTCGCGTTTCCGGTGCGCTGGGACGGCGATACCATCGCCGTGCTCGATCCGCAGTACGCGCGCATCTCGCTCTTCACGGCGCAAGGCTTCGCGAGCACGTTCAGCGCGCGAGAGGTGGAGGGACTCGCCTCGGCCTCCTACACGGGGCGGCTGGACGACGGCACGATGCTCTTCGTCAGGTTCGGCTCGCTCACCGACGCGAAGACGTCGCCCTCGCGCCCCAGGTTCACGTTGGTGCGCTGGCGGCCCGGGATGCCGGCGCACGCGCTTGTGCGCGACAGCTTGCTCGGCTCGACGTTTCACCAGATCACGTCGGGCGGTCGCGCGGGAGTCGTGCGCGCGAACTTCCCGCGCACCACGAGCATCGCCGCGGTCGGTGACCGCATCGCGCTGTACGACAACGCCGTCCCGCGCGTCGAGATCCTCGACCGGTCGGGGACGACCGTTCGCGTCGTCTCACTCGACGTTCGCGATCCGCCGGTGTCGGCCGAGGACCGGGACACGGCGCTAGCCAGGTGGCGGCAGCCGCGCGCGCCGCTCTCGAACGAGGCCATGCGGCTGCAGATCTGGTTCCCCGAGACGCGCCCCGCCGCTACCTGGCACGGCGCCGACGCGCGCGCGGGCTTCTGGATGGGGTTCCACCCGCCGACGGCGAGGGGGAGCGCAGTCTACGTGCGGTTTACGAGCGAGGGCGCGCCCGATCGGTGCCTTCGGCCGGCGGCCGGAACGCGGCTCATCGCGTTCGGGGCGGACCGTGTCGTGACGGTGGTGCAGACGGATGAGCGGGACGTCATCGATATCGAGAGGGCGGCGCGATTCCCGGTGCGGTGACCCGCGTGCATCGAGGGCGCCGGCGACGAGCGTCTCCCGGCGCTCGCGCCGGCGCCGTCAGCCGCAGCTGATTGTCCGGCGGCCGCGGACATCTCGTGCTCCCACGCGAAGGCACCTACGAAGACGCCGATCGCGGCGGCTACCGACGCTGCTTGGCGGCTTCCCGCGCGGAGTCCGGGTTGTACCAGAAGGACGATGACGCCAAGCATGCTCATGGCTGCGCCCGAAAACGCCCAGTTCACCAGGTGAGACTCTCCGAACCGCGCAGCTATCTCGCCCCGCTCGATAGCCCTCCGCAACCCCGATAGCCCGACGATGTCATGCAGGATGCCAATGAAGAGGAGGAACAGAGCGGTAGGGATCGCGCAGAAGTTTGAAATTGCCCGTGGACTCATCGTCTGCCCTCAATCGCCCGACTCGTCAGGTCCGTCGGACGTATCCGCGCTCTGCTGCGTGGCAGCCAGAGCGCGATCACCTTGATGCTCGGCACGATTGGCCGCGGGCGCAACTCAATGGTGCCGCATCACGCCACGGCAGCATCAGCGCCCGGTCAGCGGGCCACGAAGAAGCCCACCATCGACGCGACGCTCGCGACGACGAGGACGCTGCGCCAGCGGCGGGTCAGAACGAACGGAATCGTCGCCTGCAGAACGACCGCGGCGCTCAAACACAGGATCGCAGAGACGGGAGTTGGCGCTGGGCTGGTCCTGAGCAACGCCTCGGCCGCCACCCAAAGTGACGAGCCAACGGTCAGTGCGAGCAGCCCGAGGAGCAGCAACCGCGTTGGTCGCGCTGCCGTCGCGAACTCTGACGTGTGTGTTTGAGGGTCGTCCATTGCTCGGCGGCCCCGTGAACCAGGATTCTACAGCAGCCTTACACACTCGAATCTGGCAACTATTGCGAAACTCCGCACCATAACACCCCCTCGGCCTCGCCGCCCCGCAAAGCGTGAGTCCCACCGGCTCCGCGTTCCGGGAATGGCGCCGGGGCCTCCATCGCCTGCTTCACGCGCTTCCGACTGACGCGCCGCCGGTGCGTCTGCACGCGCTCGCGCCGCGCCGCGAGCCGCATGCGCACGGCCACCGCGCGCCGGAAGTAGCCCTCGTCCGGCTCGTCGAAGCGCGAGGGATCGAGGTCCCAGATGGCGACGAGGCCTTCCTGCACGAGGTCCTGGCGAAAGAGGTCGTCGGCGCCGGCGAGCGCGGTGGGAGCATCACTCGGGCCGTTGGTGGTCTGGCGCTCGACAGCGAGATGGGCGAGAGGGGTTGGACGATGGAGAGAATCGAACCCGCCCAGATGGGCCAGAAACAAAAAAACGCGAGCGGCCGCCCGTTGATGTCCGGGCGGCCGCTCGCGCTGTCCTCGTGACCTTCAGTTTTCCCGCTCCCTCACGATCGGGATCCCGTCAGGCGGCGACCGCCTTCGGACCGATCGGTACCACCGAGCCGGTCGTCCCCTGCGGAACCCCGGGCTTGGCCTTCGCGTGCTTCGCCCGCCGCCAGCCCGCGAGCAGGTCGCTCTTCCCCTTGAGCTGCTTGACCACCAGGGAGTTGAGGACCTTCACGACGTTGTGCGCGCGCGCCATCTCGTCGTCCACGGCCTGCGTCGCCTCCGTGACGTCCACCTGGAAACCGTCGCGGCTCACCGCCGCCTTCCGTACCGCCTCCACCGACGCGCGCAACTGCTTGATGAAGTCGGCCGGCAACTGCTCCGCGATGAAGACGTCGCGGTACTGCGACGCGACGTCGGCCATGGCGTTGCCCCGCTGCACGAGGGTCGAGTCGTTCACCTTCCCCGACGGCAGGCGGAGCTTCGCGATGAGCGGCGTGTGCGCCAGTGTCGCCCTGGCGATCGCCGCGATCGGCTGCATCTGATGCAGCCGCAGGTCTTCGCGAAGCGCGTTCTTGTCCGCGGTCGCGCCGGCCGCCTGCACCTCCGCGGAGCCCTGCGCCTCGGCGCGCGCTTCCAACTGCGTCAACACGTCGTCGAGCGCCGCGCGCGACCTCGACTTGTTGACGTTCCCGAGCGCGTCGGCGTTCTCATCCATGAACGCCTGCATGCGGTGCAACGCGTCGAGCCGGGCCTGCTGTACCTGTTTCATACCCTACCCCTCCTTTGGCGCGAGAGAAGTGCCCGACGGCGTGCGCGCCATTCGCGCCGGCGGGCATCCAAACATCTGCACACCACTATTCGGTGTCGGAGTGGCCGGAAGCTGCGCCGGAACCGGCGCTACCCGTGCCGGAACCGGCGGAAGCTGCGGCGGGATCGGCGGAACCTCGGCCGGAGCCGGCCGACGGGGTTCCGAAGCCCGCGGTGCCCTCTCCCCGAGTCGGCGGACCCGGTGGAGGCGTGGGTGGTTCCCGTGCCGGAGCCGGCGTGCGGGCCGCCTTACCACATGGATGTAGCGCCGGAGCCCGCGTCAGCCGCACCGGAGTCGGGGAGACCGGCGCCGCAGTCCGCGTAAACCGAGGCCGATCAGGCGGTTCCGCGGCCGGAGACGAGGGAAGCTGAACCGGGGCCCGCGGATCCTCCGCCCGACCCGGCTGGAGTTGTCCCGAGGTCGGCGGATCCTCCGCCGGAAGCCGGGGAACCGGCTGGCAACACGACTCACGCGAGGTGACCCCCCGGTCGCGCCACCGGAGAAGGGCCGCGAGTCAGGTCCCTCTGCCGGTTAACCGGCCGAATTCGCCCTTTGTTTCAGCGCGAGCGAGAATTCACGCCCCCATAGGCAATTCGGCGCCCGGCGTTGTCTCTACTGCAGGAGGAGAGCGCACATCGCCGAGGTCGCCTGATGGGAGCGGTTCGAGCGAGGGCTGGAGTCCCCGATGCCGAGGCAGGCGTGAACGACGACCCCGCGGGCGCGTTTGCACGACTGTACATGGTTGCGTTCCCGTTTGCGCGCCGCCTCGCCGCGTACGCCGTGGGCGCCGCGGATGCGGAGGACATCGCCCAGGAAGTGTGTGAGAAGCTCTTCGAGGACTGGCGCGCCGATCCGGAGGCGTTCGAGCAGCCGACCCATCTCGAGGCCTGGATCGCCACGGCCGTACGGAACCGCGTGAAGAACCACTACAAGACCACCCGGCGGCGGGAGGAGCGGCAGTTCGTCTTTCTGCTCTCCCAGCGTCGCGCGCAGACGTCGTGGATGGACCCGGACGTCGCGATGCACCTGCGCGGGCTACGGCGAGCGAAGGCGATCGCGCTCGCGAATCTGTCGGAGCCGCGGCGAGAGTGTTTTCTCCGGAAGCACGAGGACGACGCGACGTACGCCGAAATCGCCGAGGAGCGCGGGATCTCGGTGAAGACGGTGCAGCACCACATCGCCTACGCCAAGAAGGCGATCCGCAAAGCGGAGCAAAGGTACCTGAGGGAGGAAGCGTGACCAGCGACCGTCGGAACCAGAGGAATCCCGCGATGGAGCCCGGCGACGAGCCGCTCGATCCCGACATCGTGCTCATCACCGACTATCTCGGGCACGAGCTGAGCCCCGCGAAGGAGGCCGAGGTCGAGACGCGGCTGGTGGCGGACGAGGAGTTCTATGAGAAGGTCGTCCCGTACCTGCGGCTCTGGACGGCGCCTGTGGACTACCGCAAGGAGCTCGCGGAATACGAGGCAGAAGCGCGGAGCGCGTCCGGTGCTTCGCTCGCGGCGGCGGCCCATGCTCCGCTCCCGTCGGCGATTGACCTTCCCTCGGAGCGAACGCTCCGAGCGGCGCGCCGGCGCGGGCTCTTCTCGCGCGGAAGGGTCGTCTTCGGGATCGCCGCGGCCCTGCTGCTGATGGTGGGCGGGCGCGCGGTGTATCACCTCGGCTTCTCCAGCGGACGCGAGGAGGCGGCGCGGGCCGCCGCACAGGAGCAGGCGGCGCGGGCGGCGGCGGAGGCGGCACGGGCCGCTCAGGAAGAGGCGGCGCGGCGCGCGGCGCGCGGCGGCGGCGCGAGCGTCCCGGCGGTGCGCGCCGCCCGCACCGTGCGGCTGGCCGACTCGTCGCTCGTGCATCTCACCGCGGGCTCGCGCCTGTACAAGGGAGATTCAATTGCGAGCTGGCCAGCGGTCGCGGAGCTCGAAGGCGAGGCGGTGATCGAGGTGAGCAGGCGCGCCGGAATGCTCTGGCTCTGGACGTCGGTCGGCTGGCTGGACCTGACGCCCGGCACGTACGCCGTGCGGTGCGACGCCGGCGGCAACGAGATGCTCGTCACGGTCGGCCACGGAGAGGCCACGCTGCACGGCGACTCGCCGGACCCGACCGTCACAATCAGGGCGGGCGAGCACGGTCGCTTGCTCAAGGGCAAGCCGCCGCAGCGCACCCAGGGCGGCGACGGCTATCCGTCGCTCGTGCCGCCGGGGAGCACCAGGCCGTGATGATCCCGCCATCACCCACGCTGCTGATCGCGGCGGCGAACAGCTACATCGGCTGGGATGAAGCCGCGGAGGAGAATCGCTTCGCGAGGCGGAGCGCGTTCGTCGAGTGCCTGCTGCGCGAGGTGCACGCCGAGCTGGAGGGCGGGACGCCGGTGCCGTGGCACACCGCGTTCGTGCACCACGTCGGGTACTGGTCGCACTACGATCACTTCTACGGCGCGTCGAGCTGGCCGCTGCCGGCCACGGCGAGCGCCGCCGAGCTGGGCGCGTTCGCGGCGGAGCGCGGCGTGCTCGCGAAGGAGCCGCGCGAGGGCGATCTCTTCCTGCTCTGGGCACCGGTGAAACAGGAGTTCGTGCGGACCGGGATCGTGCTCCGCCTGGGCGACTTCGGGGTGACGTTCCGCGGCACGCCCTATCAGGAGTTCGTGACGATCGAGGCGAACACGAACGAGAGCCGCGACACGGACGGCGGCGTGACGCTCAAGCAGCTGCGGCGGCTGTCGCCGGAGATGGGGGACCGGTTCGTGCGCTGGTCGGACCTCGACGTGAGAGCGGAGAGGATGGCGGGGTTCATACGGCGCGGGGCCGAGGGGGGCGAGACGGGCGGCGAGCGAGCGGAGATGAACGCGCGGAGCGTGGCGTGACCGTGCGCGCGATCCGGGTGGAGCCCAGGCGGCCCGCTGTCGCGGACCGTCAGCGGCGTGTGTACGCCGAGGGGCGGGCGTTCGCGATGGCTGCGGAGCAGCGGCTGCCGCTCCTGCGGCGGGCGGCGCGCACGCTGTCGAGAGGCGACCGGCAACTCGCCGACGACATGGTGCAGGAGGCGCTGATCGAGCTGTGGGAGCTGGACGTCACCCGGTTCGACGCGGCGGATGAGAAGGTGCTCAGAAAGGTGCTGTACGACCGGATGCGATTCGTGAGACTGAGGGAGAGGATGGACCGGGGGGCGGAGATGCGGGTGGCGGTGGATGTGGACGAGTTGGTGGGGGAGGAGGCGGGAGAGGGGGGTGACGCGGGAATGACGGGCCGGGTGGAGCGTGGTGGTCCGGCCGAGCTCCTGCTGGACTGATCAGGGTATAACTTTTATGTTATACAGGCGGCAGCAGTGGCCGGACCGCTCCGTTCGCGTCCCGACATGCCGCCGCCGAGCCTCTTGAACACGGATGATGGTGATTGGGAACTCCTCGAAATCGAGGTTGACGGCGCCTGCCCCTGCTCGGATGCGCTCGCGAGCGCGAGCGATCATGAGCGGGCCTTGGTGGACCGCAAGCTGCGTCTCGTTGCTGCTGCCGGAATGCCGCCAGATCCCGAGCGCGGGCGGTACGTCTACGAACGCGCAGGACGATACGATCTCCGGCGAAAGGGCGTGCGCATCACCGTGTATGTGCTGAAGTGCAAGCCGGGCCCCTGGCGACTCTACTTCTATCGAGTACCGGGCAACACACGACAGATCGAGTTCCTCCACGCAGTCCAGAAGAAAGGAAGGAAGCGTGACCCCCAAGACTTCAAAATCTGCTGTCGCCTCGTCGATCGAATTGACGAGGGTACCGCGGAGTGTCGCCGATTCGGTCCCGGGCAAGATCGAGCGCCGTAGTTCGCTCGCGTACTGGCGGTCGTTCTTTTCGCTCCCGGCGTTCGACTTCGCCGAGGCGATCATTCGCCTCCGGCGACGCCGTGGCGTCAGCCAGGAAGAGCTCGCGTCCAAACTCGGAACGCACCAGCCGGCGATCGCCCGGCTCGAATCCGGCGAAGGCAATCCAAGGCTGCAGACGCTCGTCCACGTCGCCAACGCGCTCGACGCCGTGGTGCGCGTGCAGGTCGTGACGATCGAGGAGCTGCAAGATCAGCTCGCGCGGCAGCCGTGGATGGTCGGCCGTTCGGAGGTCGTGACTCGGTACGTCCTGCATCGCAAGAGCAGCGAGTCGCTCGCGCTCACGAGAGGGGCGTTCGCGCAGATGGATGGTGCGATCGGCGAAGAGCGCGTCCCGGTTGCCTCCGCGCACGTTGCCAACTCCAATTTCGCCTTGGCTGGATGATGACATCGAAGTCGAGATCTCGCCGGACACCAAAGGCCGCCAAGCACCCCTCTCCGGGGGGTGCGCCGATACAACTCGTGAACGTGTCACTCCGCGAGTTCTCATATAGGGAGCTCGAGGTCCCCGGACTCAAGAACGTGGGTGAGATTGTCGAGGCAGGCGGACTGAGGGAACAGGCCATCAACGTTGCGTGCGGCGTGGATGTCGCGCAGCCCGACCTCGTGCAACTGACCATCAGCGCGACGATGACGCCGATCGGGAAGATCAAGCCGTTCGAATTGATGGTGAAGGTCGGGGGAATGTTTCGGAGGGCTCCGGGCGTGACGAATCGGCGGGCGGTGGAGCTCCTGAACGAGTTTGGAGTGAGGCTGCTTCTCCCGTTCGTGCGCGAGGCCCTCATGACGCTGACCTCGAAGACGGTGTTCGGAATGATCCTCATCCAGCCGATGATCATCGAGCCGCCGTTCTCCGCCGAGATGATCGCAGCGATCAAGGACTGAGGCCGGTCGCGACTGCAGGTGTCCTCGAAGCCGGGGAAGCGAAGCTGGAAGATCAGTTGTCTCCGGGACCACCTCACCGCCGCCTGATTTCCAGCTCCGACCTGTCTCCAAACGGGGCCAACGTCAGGCGCTTGCCGGCGTAACCGGCGCACTCGGGGAAATGCGAAACGGAGGGCCGGGCGTGAGCTGGCGTCTCAGCCTACCTCAGTTGTGTCCGCGACTTCATCGAGACGCGCTGGGAGCAGTGGTTCAGCTCGTGCTCGGCGGCAATACTCTTCCCGCTGCGTAGAGTCACTCCCGCACCGCCTCCATTCAGGGCGTCCCGCCCTTCAGATTCGCATTCGTCCGATCCATGAAGTTCGTGAATACCGACACGAGCTTGTGCATCCCGTCCGCGCCGCCGCCGAGCACCGCCCCGGTCAGCACGACGTCTATCACCCGGAACACCGTCCGCTGCGCCGAGGTCAGGGCGGCAAATACCGCCGGGTCCACGAACAGTTCGAGTGCGCGCACCCCGATCGCCGAGATCGTGATGCCCAAGAGGACCGCCGCGGTGAACGCGGCCCGCCTGCTCACGGACTTGTAGGCGACCAGGTCAATCGCCGCCGCGCTTCCATCCTTCACCGCCGCTCCGAGCGCTTTCTCGCCACCACCTCGCCAGCCGCTGATGAACACTTCCAGTGCCCGCTCGATGAACAGGGCGATCAGCACCAGTGGGGTGAGCGCCTGCACGAACTCACCGGCGCTGAACGGCCAGAACCGCACAAGCCCCGGATTGTTCAGCACCACGACACTCACCCCCGCGACGACGAACACCGCGAGAACCAGCAGCGCGAGCCGCCTCGGTGGGGCCGCAGGCGCGGCTTGGGCGGAAGCGATATTGCCGGGCATGACGACCTCCTCAGGGAATGGGCCAGCTGCTGGCCACCAGGGCTTCGAGCCGGTTCTCCTCGTCGTCGGGCAGCGCGCTGAAAAAGTCCAGGGCCGCCACCGCCTCGATCCGGTCCACCGACACGAGGAACCCACTCGGCTGCCCAACGACCGGGGTGAGCTGGTTGGGCAACAGGAAGGCGAACATCTCGTGCGCGCCGCTTGCGTGCTCGCAGAGGATCACCTTGTAGAAGTGGCTGGGCACCGCGACGCGGTTCGGGCCGATCGTGTCGGGGGGCGGCGCCGGCCGGCCGTTGGCGTCGAGATAGAGCGCCCCGGTCACCACCCAGATTCTGCCGTGCGACTGCGCCAGCTGCCGCACTTGATCCTCGAGCCGGGCCCAGATGCCGCGATTCAGGTTCGGCCGCTGCGGCGCCATGTTGGACAGGAGGAACGTGGACGACATCGCTTCGCGGCTCCGCTTGAAATCGGCCGCCGGCGCCATGTGGCCGCGATCGTAGCCGCTGTTCCGGTAGTCCACGAGTTCCGAACGCTCACCGGGCGTGAGATCGGGATCCGGCCGGAAATCGTCCGTGCGGTCAACCGCGCTCACCGCCAGGTCCTCGCGCCTCACCTGATAGGTGACCCACTCCGGCACCTTGCGCCCAGGATCGTGGCAGATGACGTAGAACTCCTTCACGAGCGTTGTGCATCGTCCGCCGGGAAACCCGTGCCGCACGTGGACGTTGCCCAGCAGCTCGACGGGGAGGTCTGCCGCCGCCGGTGTGGGCGTCGTGATGCCCAGACGCGCCCGCAGCTCCGCGACCTGTCGCTCGAGCGCGGTGACCCGCTGCTCCAGCGTCGGATTCTGTGCCGGGAGGGGGAGTCCGCCCGTGGCAACGACGAGCGCCGAGAGGATTCGAAGAGTGGCTCGCATGATCGCTACCTCGCCTCCGCGAGTGATGTCTCAAAACGGCCCGAGACCAATCAAGGAGAACAGTCGCTGATCGCACTCCATACGCTCACCTGTCCATTGTCGCAAGAGGGCTGACGCAATTCAGCCAGTACTGACTGCGGGAGCGCTCGGCCTCTTTCCCTCCGCGTGTATTTTTCCTCCCGATGGCCACCACCGGGGACGCGCGCGCGCCGGCAGCAATCGACTTCCCTTTGAGAGAAGGGTCGCTGCGCGTCGAACCCATGCCCGGCCACGAGGGTAGTGGACTGGTCGGCGTCGAGCGCGCTGCGTCGAGTTGACATCCCATCTTAAGCGAGGGAATGCAATGCGATTCGCTCTTGTCCTTTGTCTCCAACTGTTAGAGTCGCGAGCGCCGTGTCGACCTCATTGAGGCTTGGGAGGTCGGCCGACTCTACCGGTGCTCGGTCCTAGTCTTCCTGCCGTAACGGACTTGTCGGCTGAGCAGTGCCTCGGTATGCGCGCTCAGGATGAACTCTCGACTACGTGTGCCACAGATCGCTTGGGTCCGCCCTGACCACCTCGCGGCTCGATGAACGTGCCGTTCAGAAACCCGACTATGTCGCGTCCCTTCTGTCGGAAAGCCCCGGTAAGACTCAGATGACCGACATATCGCCCGGTGCCGAACCCCGGGGTCAGTATGCGCTTCTCCCCAAGCACTGCCCAACACACCGTCAGTCGCTTCGCGGACAAGGCGTTGCCCAGCGCCTGTTCCTCCAGCAGGAGCCCACTGGGCCCCGGCCACACGCTGCTCGGATCGAGCGAAACGATCTGATTTGATGAGTTGACGAAAGTCGCTCCTGTTCCGTTCCATGCACACTTCAGGGTGGCGATCAGATCAGAGCACGGGAGGTGCAAAGTGTATGAGCCATCGACCGAGCAATCAAACCCGGCCATTTCCTTTAGATATTCGACGGCCGCGGCCCGCACCGCCGCCGGACAGCCCTCAGGTTGTTTCCATCCCGAGTCGCCGTAGTAGGGTCGCGAGAAGTATCGACTCGCTGGGGACCAACCATGCTCGCCCAGAAACATGCGATGGTGCGTAGGTGGTTCGGGCATCCATCGTCCCATGAAATCAACGCTGGCTGCCCAGGCGAGGAACGCGTCAGCTTCCTCTTCCGCAATCAAGTATCCACGAGCCATTAGCCAGAGATTTCGCCGCTCGATCTCGTATGCATCACGATCCGCTGGCGCTTCCTCGTGCCAGCTCCAGTATCCATCGAGATTCAACCACCGCGTGCAATCGTTCGGCCGGACGGCGCTCAGGAGTGTAGCCATCGGCGGGATGTCGGATATCGCCCGCACCCACGTTCCGAGATCAGTCGACAGATCCCACGTCGACGGATCGTGCGGTGCCCACCATGGCACAGACGATGCGCTGCCGATTCCAGGCTCAGGCAAGGTTCGCAACGTGCACGATGGATCGATGTCGCGCAGGAACTCCTGCCACGGGCCTTCATACTTTCTGTCGCTGTCGAGGTGATCCGACCATTCCCGATACTGAAAGTTGTCTGCCACAAACGCCATGATTTCATGGTACGCTATCCACTGGTACTTCTTTCCGATCCGCTCGGCCTTGTGCGCGTCACGTCCGCCATAGCCCATCTCGAAGCGATCAAACTCGCCGAATCGCTCAGTCGTCCAGCCAAGCTCGAAAACACGAGCAAGCACGTAACGTTGGATCTCAGCCAGATCGAACTCAGGCGGTCGGACGACAGTATCGCCGTGAAGCGTTTCATAGGTCGCGACAAGGATCTCGGCCTGCGGCTCATCGAGCGTTTGCATAAATTCCTGCATCGCCGCGTCGCATGCCCGTTCAAGCTCTTCGTCAACTGCCGCAGCCGCGGGCAGCTCTGCGCTCGTGTTGCCTTCGCCAGCGTCATCTCCTGAGGAGAAACGGGCGAGGATTGCGGCGCGTCGGATCGAGTCATCGAGCCGTTCGAATGCCTCCCAAAGCGCCTTCTGCTCGGGTTGAAGGGAACCAACAACGCGGTCAAGCACATCCTTCGGTGACTCCCACGGTGGTTGATCGAGGCGTACTGAGAGCCAATTCGTCATGCCAGAGTTCGTTCCAATCACGTAACGTGCGAAATCGTCGCTGAGCACCGAGTTCGCGATGCGGTTGCGAGACCATTCCAGCTGACCACCGTCGTAGGACGCGTTCGTCCAGTCCTCCTTGAACTTCTCTATGTCAGCTTCGGAAGGGATCGTCGGCCACCTGCTTCCGTATGGCGGACGGAAGAGTTCCGGCGCCAAATCGCTTTTCCACCCGAGATGTAGGGCGCGCTCGATGACGCCACGTCCATAGTCGCGGAACAATACGTGGGCGCGCGGCGGGCGTACCTTGAAGACAACATCGAACACGGTCTGGGCGAGTGCTCCAACGTCCGGGAGAGAATTGCTTCGCATGGCGCACGCGTAGGCGGCCGCAAGCACGCGCTCCGCGACGTACAAATCGTCGACATCCGCCAATGAAGCCACGAGTCGGCCGACGGCCGGCAGTCGGCCAGTGAGCAGACTTACCAGTGCCTTCGTCGCCCGGTCGCGCGCGTATCGATTCGATGTTGTGCACAGCCAAGCCAGTGTTGTAGCGGCAAGATCGACGGTTGCTTCGTCGAGGCGATCATCTGGCCGCATGCGCCACGCCCAGTCAACCAGGCGGCCAATGGAGGCCTGCCGATTCCAGAGTTTGTGAACCGAGATGCTCCACCACACGTCGCGCTCCGCCATCTGGTCTTTGCGCAACCGACGATCTATGTAGTCGGCGTTTATTGGATGCTCGGGGACGGTTGCAAGGGACACCAACAGGTCCACAACGGCGACGATGTCCTCCTCGCTTTTCACGGTGCGACGTAGCACGGGAAGCGTTGAGTCTTGGAAAGCTTTCGGATCGCGCCATAGGAGGCTCTCACGGAACGCATCGGCAAACCCGAAACGCTTCTCGATAGATGGCACTAGGTCTGCAAGCTCGCGGCCGGTTCGCTCAGGGACTTGGATGCAGAGCGCTTCGAGTCGCCCGGGAGCGAGATACACTTGCGAATCCGCGACGTGAGCTAACTCTCCGCCGTCGAGAAATGCCTTGTGTGGCGCTGCTTGGTCTAGGTGCTTGTCAAGCAGTCGTTTGATACACGAATGGTCCGAGAGGCGTTCGTACCCGATGACGACGACCTCGGTGTGATCGTCCACGCTGTCCCAGACGACTTCCTCGGCGAGGATGCCGTCGGCAACCAGCGCTGAGTACAGAGACTTGTCGTACGGCCGATCTGGAAGGAGCGCATTCACGAGCTCCTCTGCGCGCGCTCGCGGCAGCCACGGCTGCCCAAGCGCAGCAAGCTCATCGGCGATCACATCCGCAGCGCGTTGGACCAGACTTGCCTTCTCGTTGTAGTTGAGCGACAGCGAGAGTGAACGATTGGCGTTCGCGAGGTACATCCCAAATGTCGCGGAGATCCCTTCGTACCCTCTTGGTAATCGCGTTTCGCCACGAGCCTGAAGGCCACGGCACAGGATCTTCAGGAAGAGGGGATTGCGAAACTCCGGTAAGAGGAGAGGAGTTGAAGGACGCTCAAGGCCAAAGTGATCGAAGAAGGTGCGAACAGCATCGAATTCATGATCTGCGAATCCGAAGTGCTCGACCGAAGGAATTTGGTCGCGTACGTCATCCGGTACTACGAGCCGCTCGTATGCTTCTCGCACGGACGCAGCGGCGACTACGCACGATGACCTCTCGACCAGGGACATGAAGGCAGCCAGGTGCGCCGGCCAGATCATGCGACCCTTTCCTTCATTGAGCGCGTCAATCAAGATGAGCGCGCGACACTCGGCCGCTTGCGCCGCAGCATCCAGCGCTCCCACAAACTCTGCTGCCGACAACCTCGCAAGATCCAGGTGCTGAAGGGCCTGCGTCCATGGCGGCTCCTCCGTGAGGAATCGCTGGCCCATGAGAAGAATTGTTGGACGCCCCAGTGTCAAACGAGCCCGCGCCACATCGCAAAACAGATGTGTCTTCCCCGTTCCGGCCCTACCGGTGACCAAGAGGAGATGTGAGTTGGCGATTTCCGTCGAGGTGTCGAGTTCATCTGCAAGGTCGCGGAGGACGCCGATGAGCTTGTACAAATAGGCGCGGTACGAACCGAGGCGATCAGACGTCAGATCGGTTCCCGATGAACTAGCGCTCTTGCGTCGTTCCCGTTCCTCAGCCTCTGTCTTGCTCACCTGATCAGCATTTCTGTGCGCCGCCTCAATGGCGCTAGCGGCAGCTCTTGCGAGCACCTCTAGTTGCAGTGCTCCCGTGAGCTGTGTCGTCAGCTCACTTAGCCCGTTGAGCACCAACTCAGTGGCACGATCCACGGCTTGTGCCGAGCTGGCCAGCGGTTTCTCATCTGCTTGTCGCTCGGAGTCTTTGGAACCGACGTGACGTTCTGCTTCGCGAGCTGCGTATCCCAGCGATCTTCGCGCATCACGAATCTTCCTCCCGTGCGCCTTGATCGACGAGAAGAACTCGGGCGTTCGCGCTAACGTTTCAAACGTCTTTGCAATCGGCAGATCAACATGGATTTCAGGACTGTACCGGGGTCCGGCTGCCTTGACTGCTTCTGTGAGGCGTAGCTCGAACCACTCAAGACTCAGCACCGTTGCGTCGAACCAGTAGTGGACTCTACCGGCGTGTTGCGGGTGGTTGAGCCGCTCGATCAGTTCGTAGCTACCCCACAGCTCAAACGCCACAGCCATCCCGCGGGCCTTGGCGGCCTTCTCCCAATTCGCGACCGCCTTAGTCCATCGGTCTCGGGCATGCTGTATGTCCTCAATACGGGGGTCTGGAAGATCAAATGGCAGGCAGATGATGCAGCGCGAGAGCTTTGGGTGCTTCTCCAGTGCCGTCGTAACGGAGTGATTGATCTGGGCAAGCTGCGTCTCGCCGAGCGAATCGAAGTACTTCGCCTGCCAGGCACATTCGCTGCCATCAGCGAGACACGCGTAGCATTCGACACCTCCATCGGGCACACCCTTCCTCACGAACGCGGACCCAGCGGGGCGCTCCGCGTCGGCGAGCTGACAGCACAGCTCCTCGAACGCGCTGTTTTGAGAACCGCGAAGGGCACGGATTCGACGCCAGTCGATGGACGGCATTGTCACGAATCAACGTCCCTCGTTTGCGCGGCGGTCCGCAGCGCTACTCCCGTGTGCTCTCGGTCCACTGCTTCCATTCCTCGGCACCGTCTTGCCAACTGAATTGAAAGTCCCGGCCGGGCAGAATCTGCCGCGCGAAATGCCCACTTGCGCGAGCGAGCAACGGCGTCGCGGCCTTCGCCCTGTCTCGCAGCCCCATCGCGCTCATCCGAAGGGCGGCCTGACTTGCGTCCTCTTCCCATCGACGGTCGTCGAGGAAGGCTTGGGAAACCTCCTTGAGCCAAGATGGCCCCATCCAGATGTGCAGGCCGGGCAACCACGGGATGTCGAGCGAAGGAGCGTCTCGGTCCGTTCTGCCGAGCGCGACCAACCGTTCTGCAGTAAGACTTGAGAGGCACCAGCGGAGCGCCGCGAGTCCGTGTACCGCCGAGAGGGCCCGTTTGATTCCGTCCTTCGACTGCGGCATCGGGCTAGCCGCGAGGACCCGCGAGACCTCGGCGACCTTCTCGATCCAGGGTGCTATCGAAGCGGACCCGCGCCCAAGGAGTGTCACGTGCGTGAAGTGATGTGCCCGCTCGGCATATGTCTGCACGACGTGCGCCAAGACGAGCGCAGACCTGCGACGCCACGCAATCGCGCCAAGGATGACATACGCCGCGATCACTCCTGCTTCGTGCACCATAAGCGCGGGGTCATACTCATGAGGTCGGTCAGAACCGGGGCGTCGCGACAATCGTGACACGCACTCGATCACCTTTTCAGGCATCGCCAGATCGAGCGCCGCGACCGACGGTGCGAGCACCTCGTCCGCGACGGCCGCGGCGATTGGGAGCAGCGGCGCAAGTGCTTCGGCGTGGACTGAGTGAAACGAGCCAGATCGGGCCACCTTATCGCGGATAGCGCGATCAAGGCTATCGACGCACGCTTCAGTTTCGGCGAGCACCACCCCAGATCGCTCGGCCTCGCCGACCGAGCGCAGGCGGCGACGGATGCGCTCGGCGCGCTCGTCGGGCGGCGGCGTGTCGGTGTCATACATCCCGTCGGAGTACCGCACGGCATTGCCGATGTTCTCGCGTGCCCGCGTCAAGAGCGCAATCACCTCGTCCATCGTCGGCCGATCACCAGCCTCGTACCTGACCATCCTGCGCACGATGGCTGCCACATGGGCAGCGCTGAAGTCGTTCGGGAAACGCCTAGTGAGATCCCAGCGAGCGTCATCGCTCAACTCGCGCTTGAATACGTACCCGCCAGACATCAGGGCGTAGAGCGTCTTCCCGAGTGAATACACATCGACTGCGGCGGAGACATCTTCGATCTTGCCGCCGCCCTGGAGTTCCGGTGCGACGAAGTCGTCCGTTCCGAGGGTCTGATTCTCCGTTCGCGTGAGTCGCTCGTCGGCATGGACAAAGCAGATGCCGAAGTCGGCAACGAGAGGGCGGTGCTCAGGACCGTCGAGGAGAACGTTTGCTGGCTTGATGTCGCGGTGGATAGTGTCCGTGTGGATGTCGCGGAGCGTGACGGCGACTGCCCGAGTTTTCTCCAGGGCCCAAACCGCGTCGCCAGCATGCGACCGACACTCCGTCTCAAGCGTCGCGGGATAGCGCAGCATCACGTAGTAGGACTGCGCTTCCTCTGTGGCGGCCCTGAAATGAGAGTCAAGAACCGGCACGACCGCCGCGCCGCGGTCGGCGAGTCGGCGCGTCGTGTCGATTTCCTGCTGAAATCGGCGTGCGGCGGTTTCAGTGAGCGACTTTCCCGGACGGAGCGACTTCAGGACGCAGACATCAGGGTGAACGCCCTTTTCATCCCGCACCAACCAGATCTCCGACTTACCGCGCGCAGACAGCGGCTTCGGCCCAACCGCGCGCCACCTCCCACCCCACAGTCGACTGCCGCTAGACACGTCGCTCGGTGGCGTAGGCACACTTCCCGACGCGTACGGGGAGGGAGCCTCGGGAAATCGGTGTCTTCCGTCGCGCTTGGGAGCCAATCTGTCTCCCCGGTATGCTATGGGGATACTACGGCTCGCCCCCTCATCGCCGGCGCGATTCGGGGGCGTCGTAACAAGTTTAATCAGTTGTACTTACAAAGTCAGGGCGACTGGATTCGAACCAGCGACCTCCTGCTCCCGAAACAGCACGCCGTCTCGATGCGCCTTCCTCGTTCTCTTCAGGCGCCCGCAAGCCGAAGTTCCGAACAAGTCACCCGCACTCACTGAAGCCACAGACATGGCACTTCACGCATCCCTCCGCGAACTCGAGCTGACTCCCGCAGTCCGGGCACGTCCCGATGAACGCCTCCCCGCTGTTCCCCACCCCGTCGAAGAACGCCACCTGCTCCAGCCCGCCGGCGGACGAGCGCACCTTCACCGCCTCCGGCTTCAACGCGGCGCTCGGTGATACCGCCGGTGTTGACGCGGACGACGTCAGCAATTCCTGCTGCACCCCCTGCTTCATCCGCATCCAGTCCTCGAGCGCGAGGCCGATCGCGTCCGGCACCGACAACACCTTGCTCGGCCCCAGCCCAACGGCTCGATCGGAAGAAATGCCGCGCAGCTGCCGATGAATCTCCGGCAACGGAATGCCGGACCGTAGCGCGAGCGAGATCAACCGGCCAACCGCCTCCGCGTCGGCCATCGCCGAGCCGCCCGCCTTCCCGAGGTTGATGAACACCTCGAACGGCTGCCCTTTGTCGTCCTCGGTGATGTGCACGAACATGATCCCGAGCGGCGTCTCCTTTCTAATGGATGTGCCGCGCAGCATCTCCGGGCGCGAGCGCTTCTGTCGCCGCTGGAGGTTCTCGGCCTCCGCGTCGAAGAGCAGCTTCTTCAACCGGTCGAGCTCCGCGTCCTTCTCCGTGAGCGCGCCGAGCAGGTCGGCAATCGCCACGCGGTGCTCGCCCGTCTTCTCGCGCTCCGCCTTGGCGACCTCGGTCGCGCCCGTCGAGAGCACCTGGTTGTCGCGCGAGCCGTCACGATAAACCGTCACGCCCTTGCAGTTGGACCTGTACGCCAGCTCGTAGATCTTCCGCACGTCGTCCACGGTCGCCGTGTACGCGAAGTTCGTGGTCTTCGAGATCGCGCTGTCGCAATGCTCCTGGAACGCGGCCTGCATCCGGATGTGCCACTCGGGGGCGATCGCGTTCGCCGTGACGAAGACGCGCTGCCATTTGACCGGCACCTCGGGCTGCTCCACGCTCCCGGTCTTCGCGATCCGCTCCATCAGCTCATCGGAGTACCACCCTTCGCGGCGCGCGATCGCGACGAAGTCTCCGTTCACGTCGGGCATCGTCACGCCGGCCTGGTTCCGCATGAAGGCCACCGCGAAGAGCGGCTCGAGCCCGCTCGAGCATCCCGCGATGATCGAGATCGTCCCCGTGGGCGCGACGGTCGTCACGTTGCAGTTCCGGAGCATCTGCATCGGACGCACGCGCTGGCCCTTCGCCTCCATCAGGGCGGAGCCGCCGGCGTCGCGCGCGCACGTCGCGTCCGGACCCCAGATGCTCTGCGCCCACTCGGGGAAGGTCCCGCGCTCCTTCGCGAGCCGCTCGCTCTCCTTCTTCGCCTCCACGTCCACGAACTCCATCACTTTCTGCCCGAACTCCACGCCTTCGTGGCTGTCGTAGGCGATGCCGAGGCGCACGAGCGCGTCGGCGAAGCCCATCACGCCGAGCCCGATGCGACGGATGCGCTTGGCGAGCGAGTCAATCTCCGGGAGCGGATACCGATTGACATCAATGATGTTGTCGAGGAAGTGCGTGCTGAGATGGATGTCGCGCGCGAAGGCGTCCCACTCCATCACGCCGTCGCGGACGTAGTAGCCGACGTTGATGGAGCCGAGGTTGCAGACGTCGTAGGGAAGCAGGGGCTGTTCGCCGCACTGAGCTGTCACCAACCCGTTGACTACTATGGAGTTAGACGCCTGTTCCGTGGTGCAGAATACATCGTCTGTACCGGCGGGCTCAATCGCCGTGATGCTCGTTTCGAATCGCTCGGCATTCGAGGGGCGGCGCTTGCTCGCGATCCATCTTTCCACCTTCTGCTGTTTCGCAGGCGAGATGAAGCCAATGTCGCGCGCGAAGCGGTCGCGGTTCTCCTTGTCAACGATCAGCTCGTACTGCGCCTTGTACGCGTAGGTCTTCAGGCCGCCGTGCCCGTCGGGCATCGGCTTCTCGCCCGCTGCGCGGCGGAGGTGCAGGCGCGACACGATACCGAAGTTGAGAAGGAGAACCTGGATCTCCTCGATCAATGCGCGATCGCTTGACACAAGACGCACGGAGCAGCTTCGGTTGTTTGTCGAACCGATGTTCACCGTCCCATCAGCCGTGAACATCGCCTGAAGGAATCCCGCCACCGCCTCGCGCGGCGCGCGCCAGATGCTCGCGGGCACGCGCTTCGGCTCACCCGGGGCGTTGATGCCGAGCGACCGCAGCCAGTAGTAAACGGCCGCCTTGTACATCAACTGAAGCCGGCCCGGGCGCTCCGTGAGGTTTCCGTCGAGACCCGTCCACCAGAGGAGCCGCGAACGGAACGTATCCGCAAGCGACTTCTCGTCTCCTCCGAACAGCATTCCGACCGTGTAGTTCGGAACGTTGCGCCCCTCGGGCAGCTCCGCGCTCGTCCAGCCATCGGCCACGACCCAGCCGAGGAGCTGGCCGAGCTCGCGCGACCACTGAGTGGGGAGGCGCGCGTCGTCGCGGTCGAGTCGCGCGGCGAACTTGTCGGTCGCTTCGAACGGCGGCAGCGAATAATCCGTGCTCCAGGCACCTTCGCCGGACTGGAGGAGAATCCGGTCGCCCGGCTTCAGGTCCTTGAGCTCGACGAGCCCGTCGGGGGTGAAGAACTTGTGATTGTCGGTGGCGTTCACGGTGTAGCCGTGCTCCGTGACGAGCGTGAACACCGACGCGTTGGTTCGCGTCCGGAACACGGGCACGGCGAACCGGAGCGTGGTCCCGCGCCTCGCGCGCACACGCATTCCCGTCTTCCCGAAGGCGAGGCGCTCGGCGCCCGGGAGCTGCCCCGCCGCGCGCGACGCGGCGGATTCCGCCATGTACGCGCGAATCGCCGGCACGCGATCGTCCGTGACGACGCGGATCTCCATCACCTCGCGCTCGAGCTCCTCCATCGTCAGGAGCCCGCGGTCGGTCGCGAGCCGCGTGGAGCCGACCACGCACGGATTCGTCGCCTCGTACGACCCCAGGTGCGGCACCGGGTTGTACTTGTTCGACTCGTCTATGAAGAAGACGCCGGGCTCGCCCGTGCGCCACGCGCCCTCGATCATCTTGTCCCACACCTCGCGTGCGCGCAGCCGCTGCGTCACCTGCTTCGTGACGGGGTCCACCAGGTCGTACTCCGCGTCGGCCTCGAGCGCCCCCATGAACGCGTCGGTCACCGCCACCGAGATGTTGAAGTTCACGATCTGCGTGAGGTCTTCCTTGCAGGTGATGAACTCGAGGATGTCGGGATGGTCAACGCGCAGGATTCCCATGTTGGCGCCGCGCCGCGTGCCGCCCTGCTTCACCGCGTCGGTGCTCGCGTCGTACAACTTCATGAACGAGACCGGGCCGCTCGCCACGCCGGTCGTCGAGCGCACCATCGAGCCCCTCGGGCGGAGCCGCGAGAAGGAGAAGCCCGTGCCGCCGCCACTCTGATGGATCAGCGCCATCGAGCGCAGCGTGTCGTAGATGCCGGCGCTGCCATTGGACAGCGCATCCTCCACCGGCAGCACGAAGCACGCGGAGAGCTGGCCGAGCGGACGCCCGGCGTTCATCAGCGTCGGGCTGTTCGGCTCGAAGCGCCGCTGCGTCATCAGCTCGTAGAAGCTGGTCGCGGTCCGCGTCACACCCGCGTCCGTCGTGCCGTACCGGCGATCGGCCTCGGCCACCACCGCGGCAACTCTCCAGAACATCGCCTCGGGACTCTCGACCGGCTTGCCCGTCGCATCCTTCACGAGGTAGCGCTTGGAGAGGACCGTGCGGGCGTTGGCGCTCAGCGTCGCGGGCGCGGTGGGGGGGCTTACGGGCAGCGGCATTGCGACTTCTCCAACGGCTCGATGGTGGGACGGGGACTACCGTGCGGAGTGCGGGGTTCGGGGTGCAGGTGCTGGGTGCTGGGGCTCGGTGCGGGGTGCGGGGTGCGGGGTGCGGGGTGCGGGGTGCGGAGGTTCTGGGGCTCGGTGCTGGGTAGGGGGTTCAAGCGTGCAGCGGCTTTCTCCTTCGTCCACCATCGAGGGGGTGCAAGCTATGGACGGTCGTGTCTCTGCGCCAGAAGATGATAAGTGCTTGCGGCTGAGCCACTTGACAACGCAAAGTCACAGATGCGTGACGGGGCTGTTGATAACATCGTGATCCACATCGAGTTGGGCGGTGCTTCGATACGGAGCACCAATGCGACACCGCCGCGTCACAAACTAACCCTTGCGTAGACAATCAGTTACAGACGGCGACCCGCCCGGGGCTCGGGTTGCGTTCCGGCCCTCGGACGGGGGTGAGAATCGTAGTCGCTCTGGCTCCGCTTCGCTAGGGACTTGCTTGGTTGCACGTCCCATAGTGCGACGAAGGGGTGAGGCGTGAGGTAACTGCTCACAACCGCCTTCACCACGGAGGCACTGAGAAGCACGGAGGGCCACGGAGGAACTTCGGGGGAACAACGCCCCCAGCCGCCGTTCGGTCGAGAGGCGGCGCGATCTGCAACCTTTGTTGATCTCCGGGTCACTACCACTGCGTAATGACGGCGCACCCCACCACAGGCGCTCTGCTCGACTTGCAGACCGACGAGGCGCTCGGCGCCGCCGTGCTCCGCGGCGACGAGGCGGCGTTCCGCGCGCTCTACCGGCGGCACACGCCGCGGCTCCGCCGGCTCGTGGCGCGGCTGCTGGGCGGGGTCAACGCGGATGCCGACGACGCAGTGCAGGAGGCGTGGATGCGCGCGGTGCGGGCGCTGGGGGAGTTCCGTCACGATGCGTCGTTCGCGACGTGGATCGGCGCCATCGGGATTCGCGTGTGCCACGAAACGTTCCGGCGCCGCAAGCGCTGGAGCTTCCTGGGCGGTGAGATCCCCCACGCGCTGGCCGCGCGGCCCGTGCAGGAGCACGAGCGGCTCGACCTCGAGTCGGCGATCGCGCGGCTCCCCGAGGGATATCGCACGGTGTTGGTGCTGCACGACGTGGAGGGGCTCACGCACGGCGACATCGCCCGGCAGCTCGGCATCGCGGAGGGCACGTCGAAGTCCACGCTGTCGCGGGCGAGGGCGGCCGTGCGACGCCACCTCGGTTCACCTGACTAGCTCGGAGAAGAAACGATGAGAGACGACACCGATGACCTGACGCCGACCGAGCGCGAGGCGTTCGCGCGACTGGAGCGGACGGCGCCGCTCGATCCGATGGAGGAAGAGCGCACGGTGCGGCGGCTCGTCGCCGACGGGTTGCTGGGCCCGCGCGGCGCCGCGACGGGCGCGCTCGTCCGGGGCCGATGGCCGCGCCCCGTGCGCGTGGGGCTCGCGATCGCCGCGGGGCTCGCGTGCTTCTTCACGGGGCTCTGGTCGGGACGCGCGGGGTTCCCGGGCGCGCGCGCCGAGTCACGGGCCGCCGGCGCGGGCCAACCGTCGGCGGCTCAAGCGGCGCCTCAAGAGTCGGCTCAAGCGGCGGCTCAAGCAGCGGCTCAAGCAGCGGCGCGGGCGACGGCAATCGCCGAGGCGCGCTCGCGCGCGCCGATCATCCGATTCTGATTCGATTCCGGCCGAGGCGCCGGTGGGAGGAGTGCATGCAGCGGCTGACGCACATCATCGCAAGCGGGCTCGGCACCGTCTTCTGCCTGGCCGCCGTTCCGTTCGTCACGCAGCAGAGCGCGCGCCCGTGGCTCGGCTTCGGGCTCTCGTGCAGCCAATGCGAGTGGATGGAAAAGGAGGGCGGGGGCGCGTGGACGTTCCGCGTGCCGCCGGTGGTCGCCGAGGTGTCGCCGGGCGGGCCCGCGGCGCGCGCGGGAATCCGCGTGGGCGACACGCTCACGGCGCTCGACGGCGTGAGCTTCCTCACCGAGGAGGCAGGCACGCGGTTCGCGCGGCTCGAGCCCGGGCAGCGCATCCGCCTCTCGTACCGCCATGGCCGCGCCGCGACGGCGACCCTCGTGGTGGCGCGACAGCCCGGGCCCGCCGTGGAGGACCGCGACGGGCCGGTGCAGTTCTCGGGCACCGTCGGCGCGAGCGAGATCGAGGTGCGCGGCGCGGGCGCGCGAGTGATCTCCGACGAAGGGACCGGCACGCTCGAGATTCGCGGCCGGAATCTCACCGTGCGCGTGAAACCGCTCGGGCGGGACGAGCGCCGTCCGTAGTCGGCGCGAGACGGGGTACGCACCGCAGCGAACCCCGGCAAGCCTGCGCAGGCGGCGCGCGCCTACGGCCGCTGCAGTCGCGCCGTGACCACCACCGTCGTGACGTGGCAGATGCCGGCGGTCACGGCGACGTTCGCGCGGGACCACGGCGCATAGCCCGCGGCGGTGACGTCGAGCTGGTAGGTGCCCTTCCGCTCCCAGGCGAGCCCGATGGAGAAGGGCGCGGCGCCGGCGGCGAGCGTGGAAATCAACACCGAGTCGCCCGCGGCGCCGTCGCGGATCGTGATCTTCAGCGCGCTCATCGGGCCGCCAAGGCCGGTGAGCGAGTCCACCACCGTGAGCGCGATCCCGGGACGCACGTCCGTGGTGCAGACGACGTTCACGAGCGCCGAGTCGGCGAGGACGTTGCGCGCGGGCGTGAGCACGCTCCCCACGATCCACGACGCGCCGCGCCCGGCGACGCGCGCGACGCCGAGCGTGTCCATCGTGACCGCGAGCACGTTGCGCGAGACGAGATTCGTGTGGACGCCCGAGACGCGCTGCCCGGACGCGTCGGTGAGCCGCACCACGAATTGCAGCGAGTCGCCGGGGAGCATGCCGAGCGTGCTGGTGCGCGAGACCCGGATGTCGCCGATGTAGAGCCCGAGCTGGCTGGGCTCCGCCAGCGCGGGCGCCTCGGTGGGGGCGCGGCACGCGGCGACGACCAGCGCGGCCGGGAGGAGGACGGAGAAGAGGGAGCGCAATGCCGGGGTCTCTACCCGAGTACTTCCGCAAGGGTCTGAGCTGTCACGAAGAGTTCGGTCGAGGAGAGAGAAAGACAACGGCTCTCACCACGGAGACGCGGTGAGTAGTTCGTGCCTGCGTGGTGAACACTCGCTTCTAAGGCACGACGAGCCGGGCGGTGAGGCTCACGGGGATCACGTGGCACTGGTCCTTCGTGACCTCGACGCCGGTCCTGACCCACGCGCGGTAGCCCGTCGCGCGCACGGTGACGTCGAACTTCCCGGGGCGTTCGTACGCGAGGCCCACGAAGAAGGGCGAGCCGCCGACCTGCGCGGGCACCGTGGCGAGGAACGTCGAGTCCCGGTAGGCCGACGTGTCCTTCGCGACGTACGAGACGCCCGTGAACGGGCCCTTCGATCCGGAGACGGAGTCCTCGACGGCGATGACGAGCCCGGCTCGCGCTTCGAGTGTGCAGACGACGCCCACCGTGACGCGAATCGAGTCGCCGATGAACGCGGATCCCGTCGTCGCCACGAACGCCGCGACGTACGTCGCGCCGCCGCCGAGGGCGCGGATGAGCCCGCTCGTGCTCACGCTCACCACGCGCGTGTCGCGCGAGAGGAACGCCGGGCGGGTGCTGACCGGGCGGCCGAAGACATCGGAGATCGCGTACCGGATGCGCACGGTGTCGCCGAGTGACAGCAGGATCGCCTTGTCCGGCCCGCTCCCCGAGCTGCCCGCCTGGATCGCGATCGCGTTGGGCGGCGGGGCGGCGCTCGACGTCGCCGAAGGGTTGCACGCGGCGGTCATCGCGGCACCGCACGCGACGACGACGACGAGCGCGGGGGGCGCGGTGAACGGCGCGCGCGAGGCACGAGCGACAGACGGGGCCGCTCGGCGAGGCGAACTCACGCTCGGCTCGCGCGATGCCGCGGGAACTCGCCGGCCCTGTGGCGCTTCTGGAGATTGACGTACGACACGTGCCCGTGCGCGAGGCGCGCGCGCTGCGCCTCGTCGAGCGGCCCGACGACCCTGGCGGGGACCCCGAGCGCGAGACTGCCGGGCGGGACCACCGTCCCCTCTGTGACCACCGCGCCCGAGCCGACGAGGCTGCCGCGCCCGATGACGGCGCCGTTCAGCACGATGGCGCCGATGCCGATGAGGCAGTCGTCCTCGACGCGCGCGCCGTGCACGACGGCGCGGTGCCCGATCGTCACCCGCGCGCCGATGACGCACGGGAGGCCCACGTCGCAGTGGATCACGGCCCCGTCCTGCACGTTCGAGTCGTCGCCGATCGTGATGGCGTCCACGTCGCCGCGCACGACCGCGCCGGGCCAGACGCTCGCGCGCGCGCCGAGCGCGACGGCGCCGAGGACGACCGCGGATTCGTGGATGAAGGCGGAGGGGCTGATGGACATTGGTCTACCGTCTACTCGCAGTTGCCTTCGTCAAAACGGCACCCCCACCGCGAAGTACACGGCCACGCTGTTCTTTCCAAAGTAGCTCCTCCCCGCCACGGGCGCCGCCGCGCCGAGCCGGAACCGATAGGGGAAGTCGTACAGGTACGACGCGTCGAGGTGCAGCTCGGCGCCGGCGCTCGCCATCCAGGTGCGCGGCGAGCCCTGCGTCGAGCAGATCACGGAGGCGGTGAGCCCGCTCGGGCACCACGCCGCTGCCGCGTCGCCGAAGAGCGTGAGGTTCACCTTCTGGAAGAAGAGCGGGAGTTTTCCGAGGCCCGACGCGGGGAGCGCGAGCGGGGCGCGATACTCGACGCTCGCGCCCAGCGCGCGGATGCCGAACTGCGCGCCCGCCGCGAAGCCGCGCACCGGGAAGGTGCGCCGGCCCTCACCGAGCGTGACGCCCGGCGCGATGGTGAGCACCGAGCCGCTCACGCCCCCCGCCTCGACCTCGCTCGTCGCGTTCGCGTCGGCCCACGCGGCGGCGGCGCGCAGCGCGAGCACGTGGTGCGCGAAGCCGGGGAAGTCGAGCGACTTGAACGCGGCGGCGATGCCCACGACGCTCGTGCTGCGCGTCTGACTCACGGCATCGGAGCGCCAGCGCTGGGCGACGCTCGCCGAGAGCTGGATGCCGTCCTCCGCGGAGATCGCGAGCCAGGGCGCGCGCACGTTGCTCCACCCCGCGCCCGCCCAGAGCGTCGGATACGTGTACGTCTTGCGGAAGCTCGGGTCGAGCTGGGCGAGCAGGGGAGCCGGATCGGTGCCGAAGTCACGCCACTCCATCTGCGCGCCGATCGTGAGCGACGCGTTGGTGCGGACGCGCGGGCGGAGCAGCGTGGCCGACGCGCTCGCGAAGCGCTTGCGGCGGGTGAGGATGCCGGTCCCGACGGGATTGCGCGCGCTGTCCACGAGCGTGAACGGAATGTGGTCCCACTCTTCCACGCCGCTCAGCCCGAGCAGCGGGTTCCCGAGCCCCGCGTACGTGTAGCTGAACGTGATGTCGGGCTCGCCGCGCCGCGGCTCGTAGAGCGCGGTGAGCTGGTAGCTGTGGCGGTCCACCACATCGCTTCCGCTCGTGATGAATCCCCACATCGAGCGGTTCTGGTCGCTCTGGCCGGCCGCGGGGAGCCAGTAGCGCGGAAGGAGCGAGCGCCAGGCGGAGTATCCGGTCGCGGGGGCGTCGCTCCGCACGACGGAGTCGCCGCGCGAGGGCGGCAGCACCGAAAGTGCAACCGACGGCAGGTCGGCGAAACGCACGCGCGCGGGCACCGGCACGAGCGCGACGCGATAGCCGTCGCCGCGGTAGTGGAGCGTCGCGATCTGCGACCCGTCGGGCGACTGCTCAGCCTCGTAGAGCCCCGTCGCCGCCTCGGCCACCCGCTCGAGGTCGCCGCCCGGGAGCCACGCGCGGTAGATCGCCGAGCGCCCCGAGCGATCGCTCGTGAACAGGATGGCGCTGTCGCCCCGCGCCCAGCTCGGGCTGCCGTTCACGGCGCGCGCACGGCCGACCGTGAGGAGCACGCGACCGGTGGTGTCGAGGATGGCGATCTCGCTCGTGCCGCCGTACGTCCAGCGCGTGGCGGCGATGCGGGTGCCGGCGTGCGACCAGCGCGGCTCGCTCCAGACGGTGTCGGGCCAGGCACCGGTGAGCGGCGCGATGCGCGCGGCGCCGCCCACGACGCGGACGCGGACGAGACGCGAGGCGCCCGGGGCGAGCTGGACCGCGACGACGTCGAGGGCGCCCGTCGCGGCTCCGGCGTCGCGGGGGGACGCGCCGGCGCGGGCGTCGGGCTGCATCAGGCGCTCGCCGCGCGTCAGGCGCGTCGTGCTGCCCGCGCGCTCCAGGTAGAGGTCGGTCCGGATCGTGTACGGATCGGTGAACTCCTGCTGCGCGAACACGCGCGACCCGTCAGGGAGCGGGGAGGTGACGTCGAGCGAGTTCCGCCGCTCGACGTACCTCGGCGCGCCGCCGGCGACGGCGACTTCGCGCAGCGCGCTCACGTCGCGCCCGTCGTTGTTGGAGTAGAGCAGATGCGCGGCATCGGTCCAGCGGAGGCGCTGCGTCTGCCAGCCGCGCGCCGTGACGTCGCGAAGGGCGGTCGAGCCTGTCGAGGCGGTCGCGACTGTCGCGGC